>Ga0080064_1000913_pt1 | contig 68403 bp, 62 predicted proteins | sample Subgrocontami54m_FD_69260 | JGI IMG/M metagenome (GOLD analysis project Ga0080064, IMG submission 69260) | Subsurface groundwater microbial communities from S. Glens Falls, New York, USA - GMW46 contaminated, 5.4 m (SPADES assembly) (version 2) ...
TGGTTCGGCACCGAGCGGCGGCAGCGGATCATGCGCGTCGCGCTGCCACGGCAGCATCGACTGCTTGTTGAACTGCGGCGCTGCGAGCGGCGGAGGATCGGCGCCCCGTCCCGCGGCGGCGCAGAATGCGAATCTGCCGAGCACTCCACAGCGATCCGACGTCGCGTCGGGGCTGAATTCCGTACGGTCGGCCGTCAACGCCTGCGGCAACGGCCAGACCGGCGTGGCGATGGTCACCGTCACGTTTGCGTCCTCGGGTCGTGTGACCACGGCAAACGTAGCCCCGCCGTTCGGCGGGACCCCGGCGGGATCGTGCATCGCCCGCGCCGTTCGCGGCGCCACGCTGCCGCCGTTCTCGCAGCCGACGTTTCAGGTCACGTTCCCGTATTCGATCCGCTGAGCGGAACGCCGTCGATCGCACGAAGCGGCGGATCGACCGTCGCTTCGACGTCCGCGAGCACGCCGGCGACGACGGCGCGCATCCAACGCTGAACGACGTCGTCTTCGAATTCGCCGCCGATCGATCGCGTGGCCGGAACGTGGACGAACACCGCGGACGAACTGCGAGGCGCGTTCGCCTGGAGCGCGGCGTAGTACGTCGCGTTGCACACGTACCGGCCGGGATCGCCTGAAATCCGCACGGGCGCCGAAACGCGGCGCAGCGCTTCCTCCGCGATCTCGACGAGCGCGCCGGCGACCACGCGCACGGGACCGTGCGGTTGCTCGACCGCTTTGCGCACGAGCCCCGAGTTGTCCACGAGCGACGGATCGCCCTCGCTGTACGCCGCGTACTCCACACGAACGTCCCGCTCGCCGGCCGCGAGTCCGAACATCACACAAGCGATGACGCGTTCGCGTCGCATCCGAGCGCGCAGAACGGCGGGCGCACCCGCGAACGTCACCGGCAAGATCGCAAACGCCACGCGGGACTCGAACGCCGGGTCCCGCGCGAGGGCACGGACGCCGTCGGCGGTCGGGTTGGCGGGATGATCGCCGAACGCCTCGAACCCCGTCACCAGCAGCACCGGCATCGCGGCCTCCCGCCGGGGCGTGCGACCCCGCGCTCTGTGATTCTACTCGCGTCGGGGCTTGCGCGCAGCCGCCGACCGAGTGTGTACTCTTCGCGTGCTGCACCGCGCGCTCGAGATCACGCAGCATGCGCTCGTGTTGATGCTCACGCTTTCGTTGCCCGCGCTGCTCGCGGCGGCGCTGGTCGGCGTCGTCGTCGGCTTGTTCAGCGCAGCGACGCAAATCCAGGACTCGACGTTGAGCTTTCTTCCGCGGCTCGTCGCCGTGGCCCTCGTGATTCTCGTGCTCGGCGGGGCCGGCGCCGGAGCGATGGTTCGGTTCACCGCAGAACTCTGGCGCGCGATTCCGACGCTGGTGCGATGAACGTCCGACGAACCTCCGATGGACATCCGGTGAACGTGCAATGAACGTCCCATGAACGTCGCGCTGCTCTCCAGCGGAGCCGCGTTCTGGGTCGCATGGGTCGCACAGGCCGCGCTCGTCGTCGTGCGTCTGACGCCCGCAACCCTGATGCTCCCGTATTTCGGTGGGCGAAATCTCCCGAATCAGGCGCGCATTCCGCTCTTGCTCGCGCTCGCGGTGGGCACCATGCCGTCGCTCATCGCCTTTGCGCCGGTGCGTCCTGTGACCGCATTCTACGTCCTCGCCATCGCACGCGAGATTGCGATCGGGACGACGTTTGCGCTCGTGCTCGCGGTGCCGCTGTTCGCGCTGGAGCACGGCGGGCATCTGCTGGATGCCGCGCGGGGGGCCAACGTCGCGGAGGTCATCGCGCCCGACAGTGGAGCGCGCTCGAGTCCGCTTGCGGAGCTTCTTCGTTGGACGTTCGCCGTCGTGTTCCTCGGCGCGGGTGGGCTGCGCGCAATCGTTCGCGTGTTCGCGGTGTCCCTCGAGACGTGGCCGCCCACGCTGGATCCGCGCTCGATGCCCGCGCTCGGCGCGCTCACCGACGCCGCAGCACGATGGACCGCGGTGAGCCTCGGTGCATCGCTCGTTCTCGTGTCCGCGGGGCTGCTCGCGCTCGTTGCAGCGGAAATCGCGCTGGGCATCGCGTCGCGTGTGTCCCCCCCCCTCGCGCAGAGTCAGCTCGCCCTACCCATCCGCGCACTTGCGCCCCTCGCGCTCCTCGCGCTGACCGTCGGCGTGTGGACGGGCGCGGCGCGGGACCTCGCGCGGCTCACGATCGACGCAGCGCAAACGCTGGGGCAGTGATGCCTTCCCCTCGCCGGCGTGTGCGCTTTGGTGTAACAACGTCGCGATGGCGTCTCCGACTGTTCTCCTCACCGCGGCACAGATCGCCACGCGCGTTCGCGAACTCGGCGAGACGATCACGCGGGACTACCGCGATCGTCACCTGGTGCTCGTGCCGATCCTCAAGGGCAGTTTTCTGTTCGCGGCCGACCTCGCCCGCGCGATTGATCTGTTCGACTTGCGTATCGACTTTCTCGGCTTGCGTTCGTACGGCTCCGGCACGGAGTCCACCGGCGTCGTGCAGATCACGTACGACCTCTCGCAGCCGATCGAGGGCCAAGACGTTTTGATCGTCGAGGACATCGTCGACACGGGTCTGAGCATGCGGTACTTGCTGGACAACCTCGCGACGCGGCATCCGCGATCGGTCAAGATCTGCTCGCTGTTGCACAAGCCCGCGCGCACGCGATCGAAGATCGAAATCGACTACCTCGGCTTCACGATCGAGGACCGTTTCGTCGTGGGCTACGGGCTCGACCACGCCGAGCGGTACCGCAACCTGCCGTTCATCGGCATCGTGGAGTAGCAAAAGGTCCGATGGCGTCACGACTCGAAGTGCTGCAACAACTCGTCGCGCGCGGAGCCAGCGATCCGTTTCCGTACTACGGTCTCGCGCTCGAGCTGCGAAGCGCCGGGCGTGAAGAAGACGCCGTCGAGGCGTTTCGCTCGCTGCGCGCAAAGTTTCCCGACTACGTCGCGCAGTATTTGATGGCAGGACAGCTACTGCAGAAGCTTGGACGCATCGACGACGCGCGCGAGTGGCTGACGGCGGGCGTCGAGGTCGCACGATCGGCGCGAGACTCGCACGCGGCCGGGGAGATCGAGGCGGCTCTCGCGGGGTTGCCGTGACCGTCGGGTTCGATCTCGTTGCCGACGCTGTGCCGACGCGGGACGCAGCCACCGTCGTGCTGGCTCGGCCGAGTCCCGCGGGTCCCGAGATCTTCTTCGTGAAGCGCCACGCCGACGTGCGTTTCATGGGCGGCGCGTACGTGTTCCCGGGGGGCAAGCTCGACGGCGCCGACTGCGACGAAGCGTTGCGGTGCGATCTCGGCGAGTCGGACGCCTCCGCGCGGCTCGGCGAATCCGACGGCCGGCGCGCGCGCGGGCTTTTCGTCGCTGCGCTTCGGGAGTGCTTCGAAGAGGCCGGAGTGCTGCTCGTGGACGCGACGCCGGAGCCGGACGAACTCGCGCAGATGCGTGCACTGGTGGCCACGAATCCCGGTGCGCTGGCCGCGGAGATCGCGACGCGGGGATGGACGTTTCGCGCGACGGCGCTTCACGCGTTCGCGCGATGGGTGACTCCGCGTGGCGAGACGCGGCGGTACGACACAAGGTTCTTCGCCGCGCAGGTTCCCGAGAACACCGTCGCGGCGCACGACACGGGCGAGACGGTCGCGTCGGCGTGGCTACGCCCGGTCGACGCGCTGGCGCGAGCGCGGGACGGCCAGATCGTCCTCGTGCCGCCGACGTACCGAACGGTGCAATGGTTGGCCGATTGCGAGACCGTCGACGAGATTCTCGCCCTGGCATCCACCCCCCCCCCGCGGTTCGAGCCCGTGGTGCGCACGGATGACGAGGGCACCCTCTGGATCGTTCTTCCCGGCGATCCATTGCACCCGGAGCCGGCCCCGGAGTTTCCGCCGCGTTCGCATCCCTCCGTCGTGCGCGCCGCCGCCGAAACCGTTCGGGTGACGCGGTTCGCGTACGACGGTGGCGCGTGGCGGCCGTCGCGGGGCTGAATTCCGACTCGCCGGGGATCCCTGATCTTGCCAACTATCGGCTTCCAACAATGGGATCCGAAGGTTATCCTTCCGTCGCACATTCCCATTCTTCCATGGGTTCGGATGGCGGATCGAACGTACGAGGCACCGGATGATTCGCGATGATTCGCCCAGTCGGCGGGCCCGGCCGCCGCTGGCACGAGCGGCATCGCCCGGAAAGAAGTCGGCGCCGCCCACGCCGACGAACGCAGCGTCTCCCGCCGCGACGGATGCCGGATCGCGTCGAACGCCCGTGCCCCGTGCGTCACCGCGAGAACCGATCTACCTGGCCTCGCAGCTCGCGTCGATCTGCGATGTCGACCTGAAGACCATCCACAATTGGTGCGACCGCAACGACGACCCGGACGCGCCGGCAGGACTCGAAGCGTTTCGAACGCCAGGCGGACACCTGCGGTTTCGGCACTCGTCCGTCGTGCGGTTCTTGAACCGATGGGGCTATCCGATCCCCGAGGCGCTCATGCGCGATCGGCCGCACCTCTTGCTCATCGAGCCCGACGAACGGCAGCGCGCGAAGTTGATCGCGCAGCTGCGACTCGTGCGACCGGGGGACGACGACGAGCGCACCGAGGAGGACACGCCCGTCGCGGCGAAGAAGAAGGCCGAGGGCGCGGGCGCAACGCTGGGGCTGTTCGCGAACGCTCGCTGGTACGTTCACGCAACCGACGATCCGTATCGAGCGTTGATCAACGTCGGCGAGCGCATCGGCTCGGGCGCGCCGCTCGATCTCGCCGTCGTGTCCGTCCCGATGGCCACGCTCGAGGCGCGTGAGTGGGTTCGTGCGGTGCGCGAGCGAACGGCGGGTTCGGGACTGCGATTCGTGCTCGTCACGGCCGAGGACGATGCCCAGACCGCACGGGAGCCAGGGATCATCGCGCGGATTCAGCGCAACCGCACCGAGTCGCTTCGCACGGTGTTGGAAGACGCGTCGGCCCAGTGGGCCGCGAGTGCGATCGAGCGTCTGTCGAACGCGCGGCCGCCGCCCGGCACACGCAAGCGACGCACGGCGATCGAGCCGCGCGAACCCATCTACGTCGCGTCGCAGGTCGCAACGATTTGGGACGTGGACTTGAAGACCGTGCACAACTGGGTCGAGCGTGGCGACATCGAAGCGTTTCGAACACCCGGGCGGCACCTTCGGTTCCGACGACGATCGCTGCTGCATTTTCTGCGACGGTACAACATGGCGATCCCAGACGAGCTCGCGCCGCCACGTCCGCGCGTGTTCGTCGTTGATCCAGACGCCCGGGCGGCGAAGAAAGTCGCTGCCTTGCTCGGCGAACCGATGCAAGTCACCACGTTCCAGGACGCGGCCGCTGCGTTGATCGAACTCGGCGCGCAGTGCACCGGGGCCAACCTCATCGACGCGATCGTCGCGACGTTGCCGATCGAAGGAATCGACGATCGACGATGGCTGTCGGCGGTCGTGTCGCATCCGGAGACGCGGTACACGCGGGTGGTCGTGATCTCCAACGACGACAGCAAGCGACGCGATTGGCAGGATCTGGGCGGCATCGCGACCGTCCAACGAAATGCGATCGAACAAGTGCCGACCGTTTTGGAGAAAGCTCTCGGACTTTCTCATTGATTCGGTCTACATTGCGCCATTGAAACGGGTGGGGCGGGGGCCCGGCACGAAGGCAACCGGATGAGCGATGGCACGCCGAAGCTTGTGTACGAAGCATCCGACGTCGCGGACTTCTGCTCGACGGACGTCGCCACGATCTACACGTGGGTCAAGAAGGGCGAGATTCCGTTCTTCAAGACTCCGGGCGGGCGGCTGCGATTCACGCGCGAGTCGGTTCTCGATTTTCTTCGCAAGTACAAGTTTCCGATTCCTGCGGAGTTGTCGGCCGGCCGCCCGCGCGTCATTGCGGTCGACGACGACGCGCAGTGGCGCTCGCAGGTGAAGCGTTCGCTCTCGCGAGCGTTCGACGTCGTGTCATTCAGCGACCCCTACGATGCACTGCTCGCCGTGGGGGACCAGAAACCCGACGCCGTTGTCGTCGACATTCGCATGCCCGGGATCGATGGCGTTCACTTGATTCGCCGAATTCGCGCGGCGGAACAACTGAACCACACGCGGATCGTCGTGTTTTCGGGTTACGAAAGCGAACGCAAGGCCTGCCTCGACGCGGGCGCTTCTGATTTTGTCGCCAAGCCGGCCGTCGAGGAACTGGTCACACGGTTGAAGCACGCGCTCGGGATGCACTGAGTCTCCGCGCAACGAATCCCGAACTTCCGAGCGAAACGACATGACCTCGAGGCGCGCACGACTCACCGCTTGGCTTGGCGCCGCAACGCTCGTCGCGGCGGGAGCGTGCTCGAGATCTCAGCGGGCGAGCACAGCGGCGCCCACGGCCATGGACTCATCGTCGGGCGCGGTTAGCGCAGTGGAACGGGCGCCGCCGACCCCGTCGCCTCCGGGACAGAGCGCCGGCGTGCCCACGAGCCCGACGGTTCCGTCCGGCGTCGCGCCGACCGGTGCCGCACCACAGCCGCCGGGCTCCGGCGGTGGACCGCCGCCGCCTCGCGGGGGAGGCGTCGAGCCGCGGGCCGGGACGTCCAATCCGTTCGACGACCACGCGCGGCAGACCGCGGGCGGCGCGTCGGAGTGCACGGTCGATCGCGATTGCGTCTGTGGTGTCGAGCGCTCGACCGGCGCGTGCGCGGTGGGACCCGCGTCGAGAGTGGATGACGATCGCCCGTGCCCTGATTTCTGCACGGGCGTCGACGGACGGACGCGCGTCGTGTGCGAACAGGGCCGCTGCGCGCAGACGCGGTGAGCGGGGGAACAGGGAGAGTCGGAGAACAGGAAGATGGGAAGGCGGGAAGGTCGGAGGGAGTGATTGGAGGGCGGAGGCGGAGGGGAGGAGTCCGTCGACGGTGGCGTTGAGGTTGACGTTGAGGTTGACGTCAAGGTCGACGTCGAGGTCAAGGTCGACGTCAACGTTGAGCTTGGCGTTGACGCTGATGTGATCGTTGACCTGAACTTGAACGTGAACGCAATCGCCTTCGCCGCACCGTTCCGACCTTCTACGCCCGCGCGCTTGTCCCCGGTCCCTCGATCGGGAACCGTGCGTGCAACCGCCCATCCGAGTCACTCCCGCTGCAGACCGCCCATCGTGGCTGCGCTCCGGGACGTCGAAGGACCGGGGAAAAAAGCGCGGACGCTCGGAGAAGAATCGGTCGGCTCGGGCGCGATGCGTTGACGCTGACGAGCACGGTTTATGAGTATCACGATGGAGGCGCGGTGTCGCGAGAAGACGTTGCTCGTGGAGCGCTTCGTCGATCCCGATTCCGAACGACGTGGTACCCGCTGCGCCGGTCGAACCGGCCCTGCCAACCGTACTGCCGGGCCACGTCGACGTCTCGCGCGAACGGAGGCGTGAGCGTGAACGCGAACGTGAACGCGAACGAATGCGCACGACGTTTTGACGACGGCAGCCGTCGCGCTCGACGTGGCGAAGTGATCTCGGTAGATACGAACTACGATGAAGACTCGCGCAGCGGTTGCGTACGAAGCGGGCAGCCCTTGGTGATCGAGCAGGTGGATCTCGAAGGGCCGCGCGCGGAACGCGGAAGATTGAACAGGGAGGGCGGGGAGGGAGGGAGATTTTGGTGGTTCGGAGCGGTGTGGAAGAGCGCCGGTCGCTCTCGTTCACGATCACGCCTCTCTACACGCGCCAGAGCGCGGCCAGATCGATCTCGATTGCGTCGAACGGTGCGGCTCGCACGCGCTCACTCTCCGCGAACGCGCCCAGGAGACGCCAGCTCCCGTTGTCGAGCCGGAACACCTCGAGGGACTGCGCGTCCGGGTCGACGAGCCAAATGTGCTCCACGCCTTCTCTCGCGTAGATCCGCGGCTTCACGACACGATCGACGCGCCGTGTGCGGTCCGAGAGCACTTCGCATACCCAGTCCGGCGCGCGAGTCACGGCAGCCGGTTCGAACGTCTCGGCGCTGACACTCTCGCGCCGCCAACCCGCAAGGTCGGGAGCGATCTTGTCGGGCCGCGGACCGAGATGCAGTTCGGGCTCTGGCAGGATCACCCAACCCCCGGGCTCATCCCCGTCTGGGTCGTCGAACGGTCGGAGCCTCTGGCCAAGGCGGCTGGCAACGCGGGCGTGCATCGGACGCGGACGCGGATGCGTGTGCAACTCGCCGAGCAGAATCTCCGCAACGTCCGTCGAGACAACCGCCTCGTATGCAGCCTCGACGTCGGGTGCGTTGCGTTCGGTCGACACCGGGCGTGCGGGATCGGCGCTCATCGCGGGTCACGATAGCATCGCGACGCGTGCGGCGACACCGACGCGAACGACGCAATTCCGTTGGGCACGCCCGGGTCTCAGCCGCCGGCGCGGCACGCGCCTCAGCTACATCCCATCGATGCGCCGCAGTTCAGACACCGGTAGCACGAGCCGTTGCGCACGGTGATGTGCCCGCACTGATCGCACATCGGCGCGTCTTTCATCATTTTGCTCAGCGACTTGTTCATCTCGCCCGCAGCCGTCGCAGCGGACGAGCCGCCGTACGACGCGGCCGCGTACGGTGGTGCGCTTGGCGCCGGGGGGTTGAGCGACGTGGTTTGCGCGTCGACCGGCACGGACGCGTCCGTCGCCGTCGTGATCTGTTGGCGAACGTGCTCCGGCGGCACGTGCGCGAGGTCGTAGCGTTCGAGGTACTCCACGCCGAGCACGCGGAACACGTAGTCGACGATGCTCGTCGAGAACTTCACGTTCTCGTGTCCCTCGACCGTGCCTTGCGGCTCGAACCGCGTGAACGTGAACTGCTCGACGAACTCTTCGAGCGACACGCCGTGCTGCAATCCCATGGAAACCGAGATCGCAAAGCAGTTCATCAGCGAGCGGAACGCCGCGCCCTCCTTGTGCATGTCGATGAAGATCTCGCCGAGGCCGCGATCTTCGTACTCGCCGGTGCGCAGGAAGACCTTGTGTCCGCCGATCTTCGCCTCTTGCGTGAAACCGCCGCGCCGCTTCGGGAGACGATAGCGCGTGGTGGGCTTCGGCCCGAGCATCGGTGCTTTCGCGAACAGGGGGCCGTTGTCTTCCGCGTACTCCGAAGTTACGTCGGCGGCCGGAGGCGTCGAATTGCGCGCCGAGATCTCGGCATCGCCGACACTCGCTTCCTCCTTTTTTCCACCGGACGACAGCGGCTGCGATGCCTTGCACCCGTCACGGTACAGCGCCACGGCCTTGAGTCCGAGCTTCCAGCCCTCGAAGTAGATCTTCTCGATGTCCTCGACGGTGGCCTCGTTCGGCAGATTCACGGTCTTGGAGATCGCACCCGAGAGGAACGGCTGCGCGGCGGCCATCATTCGCAGATGGGCCATCGGCGCGAGGAAGCGCTTGCCGCTCGTCCCGCAACGATTCGCACAATCGAACACTGCGTAGTGTTCTTGCTTCAAGTGCGGCGCGCCCTCCACGGTCATGCGCCCGATGATGTGGTCGGACGCCTCGTCGATCTGCTCGGACGTGAGCCCGAAGTGACGCAGCAGCGAGAAGCCCGGGACGTTCGCGTCGGCACGCGACACGCCGATGCGGTCGTACGCCGCCTCGCCGATGACATGCATTCCGAGCACCTGGTTGAGCGTGAACGCCCCGCGCAGTGCGTCTTCCGCACGGCGAATCTCGTCGTCGAGGAGCCCCTTGGACTTCAAGAACTCCCGCGACACGTGGGGCGACCCGAGGAACGTGTTGGTGCCCGACACGTGCGCGAGAATCGCCGTACTCTCCGCAGCGGAATACCCGAGGCGGATCAGCGCGCGCTCGACCGACGCGTTCACGATCTTGAAGTACCCGCCGCCCGCGAGCTTCTTGAACTTCACGATGGCGAAGTCGGGCTCGATGCCCGTCGTGTCGCAATCCATCAGCAGGCCGATGGTGCCCGTCGGCGCAAGCACGGTGGCCTGCGCATTGCGGTAGCCAAACTGCTGCCCGAGTCGTAGCGCTTCATCCCATTCGACTCGCGCAGCGGCGTAGAGTGTCGCAGGGCAATCGTTGGCAGGAATCGCGTAGGCCGCATCGCGGTGACGGCTGATCACGCGCAGCATGGACTCCGCGTTCTTGGCGTACCCCGCGAACGGTCCCTTGACCGCAGCGATCTCCGCCGACGTGCGGAACGCGCCACCGGTCATGATGGCCGTGAGCGACGCGGCCACCGCGCGACCCTGATCGGAGTCGTACGGCAGACCCATGAGCATGAGCAGCGTGCCGAGGTTGGCGTACCCGAGACCGAGTGGTCGGTAGTCGTGCGAGTTCTTCGCGATGTGCGTCGTGGGATACGAACTGAAGTCGACGAGGATCTCCTGTGCGAGAAAGAAGATGCGCACGGCGTGGCGATACGCTTCGACGTCGAAGTCGAGCGTGCCGTCGGCGTTCTCGCGCAGGAACTTCGTGAGGTTCAAGCTCGAGAGGTTGCAGGCCGTGTCGTCGAGAAACATGTACTCGGAACACGGGTTGGACGCGTTGATCTTCCCGGTGCCCGCGCACGTGTGCCAGGTGTTGATCGTCGTGTCGTACTGCACGCCCGGATCCGCGCACGCCCACGCGCTCTCGGCGAGCTTGCGCCAGAGGTCCCGCGCACGGAACGTCTCGCCCGGCGCGCCGTTCGTGCGGAACCGCGTCGACCACGGCCCGTCGTTTTCGACAGCGCTCATGAAGTCGTCGGTCACGCGCACCGAGTTGTTCGAGTTCTGCCCCGACACGGTGTGATAGGCCTCGCCGTTGAAGTCCGACGGATAGCCCATGCTGATCAGCGCCTGCGCCTTGCGCTCTTCCTTCATCTTCCACTCGATGAAGTCGACGATCTCCGGGTGGTCCATGTCCAGACACACCATCTTCGCCGCGCGACGCGTCGTCCCGCCCGACTTCGTGCTGCCGGCCGCGCGATCGAGCACTTCGAGAAACGACATCAGGCCCGACGACGTTCCGCCGCCCGAGAGCTTCTCCTGCCGTCCGCGCAACGTGCTGAAGTTCGTGCCCGTCCCGGATCCGTACTTGAACAGCCGCGCTTCGTTCTTCACGAGATCGAAGATGCTCATCAGATCGTCGCGCACGGCCTGGATGAAGCACGCGCTGCACTGCGGACGCTCGTACGCGCCCGTCGTTTCGTACACTTTCGCGTTGGCTTCGTCCCACGCATAGTTCCCGCCCGAACCCTTGATCCCGTAGCGCTGGTACAGCCCGCAGTTGAACCACACGGGTGAGTTGAACGCGCCGTACTGGTTCACGAGCATGAACGTCAGCTCGTCCTCGAACGTGTCGGCCGCCTCGCGGTCGGCAAAGTACCCGCGCGCCTCGCCCGCTTCACGCAACGTGTGCGCGATGCGGTACACAACCTGACGAACACTCGTCTCGCCGAGACTCGCCTGCCCGTTCAGCCCGCTCTTGCGAAAGTATTTGCTCACGACGATGTCCGTCGCGAGTTGCGACCACGTCGCCGGAATCTCGACGCCGCGCGTGGCGAACACCACGGAGCCGTCGGGATTGGTGATCATGCTGTCGCGCCGATCCCACCGGATCGTGTCGAACACGTTCGCGTTCGCAGCCGTGTACCGTCGCGCAAGTTTTACCCCGTTGGTCGGCGGCGCTTCGCGCTTCGCCTTCGCACCCGTCTTGGTCTTCGCCTGCGCGTCCCGCCGCGCCTTCGTTCCGCCCGCCCCGTTCAAATTGCTGTCGACGCTCATCTCACTCACCTTCCCGCTCGTCTCGCCACCCACGACCCCGATAGTTGACAGAATACCGCACCCCCCCGGCGTCCCCCAGCCCGCGAGTGCTCTCCGGCAGGCGAGCGAAGCGGGCCAAGGGAACCAAGTGTGGGTCGGTGTGCCCCCAACCGATTGAGGTGCGAGATTGGTTATCCACAAGCTGATGGGGTTTGACAAGAACTCGGCAGCTGTCGCACCGCGTCAAAGGGTCATCTCCCCCCCCGGAGGGTGGGTCCCCGAGATGGGGGCCTCGAGAGCGAAGTCTGCGTGTTTCTTGACAGAATTGCGTCGGATCGAATCCGGACAAAACCTCAAAAACGAAAACAATGTATCGCACGTGAGAGCGATCTTCGCGCTCCCGTGCGCGAAAGACTTGACGCGCAATTTCCAGCGGCAACTGGTGTCGTTTCGGGGTCTCGCACCCCGCTCCGCCACAGAATTCCAGACCGATCCTAGGCCCCGTCGCCGTCGCGCACTGGAATTCCGAACGTCTGACGTTCGACACCCACGCGTCGGCCCTGCGCCTCGTGGCAAGATCACCGCTCGATGAATCGCTTGCCACCGCGCTGGGCCCTCGCCGCGCTCGGAATTCTAGTCGATTCGGGCTGCGGGCCGGCGTCACGGCGCGACCTTTCGAACGTTGCGCAGCGGCAGATCACGTTCGACGACATGTGCCGGATGCAGGAGTACTTCGACCAGCGCAACGCTGCGAACGCGCCGCCGCTGCGGGTCGTCGACGAGGACATGACCGAGGCGCGAGGCGTGAATCAAGAGGGCGACCGTCGCGAGCATCAGACATCGCTCGGTGAAGGTACCTACGTCGTCAGCGACATCGCCGCCCGCCGCCGGCTGCGGCGCCTGCTTCGAGATGAGTACGACCGCTTGCCGGAAGTAGCGCGGATCCACAACGAGGATCCCGTGCGCGTGCACGTGCACTTCTGGTCGTCGGGGCCGATCCGTCGACTGCGGCCCGACCGCGCCGTCGAGATCCACATCGCCGACAACACGCTGACGCTCCCGTTCAACCCGTGCGTGGGCGAATTTCTGTTCGGCGCAGAAGCGTACGGGATCCGCCGGCGGTTTCTCGCCAACGAAGCCGCGCGCGCGCGAGGCGAACTCCCGATGCCGACCCATCCGATGTCCGACGAAATCGATGCGGGTCCGTCGACGGCGCCGGCACCGAGCGACGCGGGCGCGGCGCTTCCCGTATCCGACTGAGATCGTTGGGGGCTCCGCAGACGTCGGGATCCCGCGGCGCGCGCCGCGAAACTTGCTATCGTCCCCGCGTGCGGGCCGTCCTTGCCATCGCCGTCAACGCGTACCGCGAAGCCGTGCGCGACCGCGTGCTCATCGGCGTCGTCGGCGTCGCGGCGGCTTCGCTGCTGTTCGGCATGTCGCTGGCGTGGCTCTCGCTCACCGAGCAGGTACGCATCGTCGTCGACCACGGAATCGTCACGATGTCTTGGCTCGCGAACGTCGTGGCGATCTTTCTCGGTGCAAGCTTTCTGTACAAGGAAATCGAGCTGCGGACGCTGTACGTCATTCTATCCAAGCCGCTGTCGCGGTGGCAATTCGTCGCCGGCAAGTACGTCGGCATCGTCGCGACGGCGATCGTGTTCAACCTCATCACGGGCTCGATGTTGCTGGTCCTGCTCGATTTGCAGACGGCCGAGGCGCGCGGGGTCGCGGGGGCGGGACTGGCCTCGCTGACGCGCCAGCTGACCACGTCGCGCCCGGCGCGCGCGCTGGTGATCGTCGCCGGGGCGGCACTGATCCTCCTCGTGCTGCGATTCGTTGTGCGCAGTGCGCGGGCCCGCGCGTTGCGCGACGCAATCGGTGGCGCGATGAGCGGAGTGTTCGCGCTCGTGATCTTCGGCCTGTGCGCGCTCATGGCGCGGCAGGTCGCTCCCGTCGAGACGCGCTTCGTCGTGTACGCGACCGTGCTCGTGAGCGCAGAAGTGTGCATCACCGCCGCCATTGCGATGCTGTTCTCCAGCTTCTCGACGCCGTTCGTCACCGGCCTCCTCACGTTCGGGGCGTTCCTCGCCGGCCGCAGCGCCGGCGCGATGCTCGAGCTGCGCGGACGCCAACTGCCCGCGGGTCTTCGCGACGCAATGCATCGAATCGCCGCGGTCATTCCCAACCTGCAGGTCTTCGTCCCGTCGCGATCGGGCCTGCTGCCAGGCGAGCCCGGAATCGGGGTCGGCGTGTTTCTCGCGCAAGCAACCGCGTACGCGGGCTTGTACTCCATCGTGTTGCTCGTCGCGGCGATGGCGCTGTTCCGTCGGCGAGACCTGACATGACGTCACGCGTCCGACGCTGGACGCCGTACGCGCTCGCCGCGCTGACGATCGTCGGAGCGGTGGCCACCCGCGTGCTCGTCGAGGGTCGTCGGGAATTGCGTGCCGGTGACTCGGCACTTCAACGCGGAGACGTGATGGATGGCGTGCGCAGGCTTCGGCGAGCCGCGCACTGGTATCTTCCCGGAAGCCCGTACTGCGCGCGCGCGTACGAGCGGCTCGAGTCCGTTGCGCTGCAAGCAGAGGGACAGGCTCGCAACGAACATGCCTTCGCCGCGTGGCGGGCGATTCGGTCGAGCGCGCTCGCGACGCGGTGGCTCATCGTGCCCCAACGCGAACGGCTCGACCGCGCGAATCGTCACATCGCTGCGCTGCTCGCGGACATGCCGGGGGGCCCACAAGATCGCGGCGTCGAGCGGGCGCGACTGCGCGAGGACCATCTCGCGCTGCTCACGAACGACCGCGCACCCGAGCCGGCGTGGATCGTCGTGATGGCGATCGGCTTCGCGGCGTGGATCGCGGCGGCTTTCTGGGCCGCGCGACGCGGGTGGGACGACGACGACCGTGCCAACGTACGCGTTCTCGCACTGGCCGGCGGCGTGGTCGCGGTGGGCCTGATCCTGTTCGTCGCCGGCATCGCAAACGCGTGAGTCGGATGAAGAGAATGATGGAACAGGAAGGCGCGAAGACGGGAAGTCTTGTGATGGTTCGGACAGAGTTACCCGCGAGCGCATTGAACTGCTCCGCCCGTTGCAGCCCACGCTGCTCGCGCGTGATCGAAAACCCCCCAAACTCTCTCTCCGGCCTTCCCGCCTCACCGTCTTCCTGTCGTTCTCTCTTCTCTGCCTCGACGTCACTCGCCGGATCGCGGCAGCCGCTCGGTCGGGCTTCGCTTTTCCTGCGCCGGATCGCTTGCCGTCGCGAACAGCGTGGGGCTCGTCGTCGAGTCATCGTGGCTGGCGGGCGCGTCGATGTCGTCGTCGTAATGGATCGACTCCTCGGTGCCGTAGAGAAGCCCCAGCGCGACGTCGGTGAAGCGCCGGAACGTGGGCGGGTCGAACAGCACGAAGCGAACTTCGCGAAGGCGTGAGCCGCCGAGCGAAACGTGCAACCGCAGCGCTCCGAGCATGGCGTCGGCGCACGCCTCGAGCGCGACGCGACCGACGCCGGTGCCGATCGCAGGCAGCGCGATGCGCGTGAAGCCGAGCTCCTCGGCGGTGAGCAAGACGCGGTGCATTGCACGTGCCACGCACGAGACCTCGTTCCAACCGCCGACGGCATGCAGCACGCCCCGCGCGGACAGCGCGCCGGCTCGGGTCGCGATGCACTCGCCAAGCGCGCGCTCGCCGCCCGCGACGGCCTGCGCCTCGATCTCGTCGCCGCCACGCCTGCGCAGCGCGTCGCCGACGCCCGAGCGCATGCTCATGTCCGACTGCGCGCTGTTGACCAGCGCTTCGCTCTCGACCGTCGACAGATCGCCGACCTCGAAGATCACCCGCACGCCACCGATCTCGACCTCGTGCTCGCCGATTCGCGACGGGACCAACCGCGGCGCGGTCGCCTGTGCGAGGGCGTAGAGATGGTGCCGGACGATCATCAGGTTTGCGTAACGGGCCTGCGGTCGATGCGCCATCATCTTCGCGAGAACGTGCTGGAAGTACGCTTCCTCCGGTGACCGCGCGAGCGGGAACCGCGGTCCGACTTCGCCGCGCACGGAATCACCGGCGGACTCGAACGGCGTCTGCCCGTACCGCAGCGCGAACGCCGTCGCGCCCAGTGAGTAGATGTCCGCGCGGCGATCGACCGACTCGCCCAGGATGTGCTCGGGCGCCATGAACGCCGGCGTGCCCGCGGGAATGGCCGCGTCGCGCGACGCAACGCACACGGCAACACCGAAGTCTCCAACCTTGATGTGGGCGTGGCCGTAGCCAAACAGGTTCGACGGCTTGACGTCTCGGTGGATCACACCGGCTTGATGAGCCGCGTGCAATCCCTCCGCGGCCTGCGCGATCTGATCGGCGACGATCCACAGAGGCAAGGGCCGTCGCAGGGCCTGACGCCGACGTCGATCGAACTCGCCCAAGTCGATCCCATCCACGTACTCCTCGACCAGAAACGGCAGCGTCTCGCGATTCGGCTGGAAAGGGTCGGTGTACACTCCGACGTCGATCACGCGGACGATCCGCGGCGACGTCAGCCTCGCGGCGAGTTGCGCTTCGGACAGCAACCGCGCGTACCGAGACTCGAACGTGTCCTCGCCGCCCGTGTGCAACGTCTTGATGATCACCGGAAGTGCGAGATCGCGGTGTCGCGCGAGCCACACGTCGCTCATTCCGCCGCCGGACAGGCGGCCCCACACTTCGTAGTTCTTGACAACTGCGCCGCGCATGAGGGCACCGACGCTACCACAGCACGCGACCGCACGACTTGGTTGCCGTGCGCGACGCGAGTGGGAATACTCCACACGATGCGTTTCTGGGTCGCGGTGGGCGTGGCGGTGTCGTTCCTCGGTGTCGCACGCACGTCGGCGGCCCAAGAGTGTCGCCGAAGTTGCCGCGCCGACGAATCGCGCGACGCCAACGGCTGCTGCATTCCAACCGTGACCACCGCCCTCAGCGGCGCGCCGCAGACCATCCGATGTCCCGCAGGTTCGTCGTGGAACGACGGACAACGCCGCTGCGTGGGCCACCTCGTGTGCCCGAGCGGTACGCACCGCGACGAATCGCGCGGCTGCGTGCAGGACGTCGTCGCGTGCCCGACCGGCTCGCGAAGTGAAGAGGGACGTTGCGTTGCAGACATCACGTGCCCGCCCAACACGACCCGTCAGGACGACGCCTGCGTCGCGCCGGTCGCATGTCCGAGCGCTGCACACCTGGAAGGCGGACGATGCGTTTCGTCCGACGTCACGTGCCCGTCGGGCTCGCGTCCGCGCGAAGGCGGAGGGTGTGTGTTCGAACCGTTGTGTCCGTCGGGAACGCGGTTCGTCGAGGGACGCGGCTGCCTCGGGGACGTCGTGTGTCCCGCGGGTTCGCACTCCGTGGAGAATCGGTGCGTGCCCGACCACGTGTGTCTCGAGGGACAGCAATGGGTCGAGGGTCGCGAGTGCGTGAGTGTGTGCGAGAGCCACCCGAACACGCAGTGGGACAGCACGTCGCGCGCGTGCGTGTGCGTCCACGGATTCACCGCGCGAGCCAATCGATGCGAGCCCGCCGACCGGTGCGCGTCGGGGTTTCACATGGAGTCAGGCCACTGCGAAGTCGACATCGTGTGTCCCGCCGGCTACCGGCCCGTGCGCGGCGTTGGTTGCATCAATCCGCAGCTCGACGAGGACCGCCGCATCGAGCAGCAGGCCCGCGCGCGCGCGGACGCCGACGAGCAGTCGCGACAGACGCGCGAGCAACTGCGTCGCTGGACGTGGGGGCCGGCGTTTCAAATCTGGGCGGGCGGCGGCGTGTATTCGTTGTTTCTTCCGGACATCTATCTCGGACGCGACACGCGCGGCATGACGCCATTGACCGCCCGATCGTGGGCCGTGTGGCTGTCGGGTGCGCCCATCGTGGGCTTCAGCTTCTCGAGCGAGGGGTTGCTGCTCGGTGCGAGCTACTACCCGCTGATCTCATCGAGGCCACTCGTCGACGGATGGCGCTGGCCGGGCGCATCGCCCGTGCTTCACGTCATCAGCGGCGAAATCGGATTCCAAGGTCCCGATGCGGTGCATACGCCTCGCGTCGTGCTGTTCGCGGGCGGCGCGCTCGGCGGCGGCAGCAATCTGTTCACGGCCGGCGCTGCGTACCGGTCGCTCTTCCGCATCTGGCGCGGTCTGTTCGTCGGGTTCGAAGTGCGAGGTACCTGGGCGATTCTCTTCGCGTCCTACGCGCTGCCGGTAGTCTACGACTACGGGATGATGTCACCCGTTCAGCCCCAGAGCACCCTCGGCAACTACGGCTTCGGCGGCTCGCTGTTCGTCGGGTACTCGATTCACTGACTCACCGGACCGATCGCGCGCAGCGCACGCACGCCCGGCAGCCCGACGTCGCCACTCCGCACGCACGCCCGGCAGCCCGACGTCGCCACACGTGCACGCCGATTCCCGCGCGACGTCTAGCGGCCGGGCTCTGCACTTCGTGAACGTACCGGCTGCGCCGGGCCTTCGAGGGGACATCGCGGAGGCAGCGGCAGAGCCACCCCCTTCTCACGAAGTGCATGGCTCGGCCGCTAGCCCGCGCTGCGGCCTCCCGGTATGCGCGCGGCGCGGGCGTGCCGCCGGGCGGAGTCGCCGCATGCACGCCCCGCGGAGTCAGTCACCGGACCGATCGCGCGCAGCGAAAGCCGACGTCTTCGAGCGTCGCGAGATCGCCCGGGAGACATGCAGCGCCAACGCATCCGCCGTTGCGATAGAGCGCCGACGGCGTCGACGCGCCCATCGCCGGTGGATTCTCGCGCAGGGGCAGCCCACGGACGGCTCGGACGTTCGCCGTCCACGCGGGAGTCTCGCCAGTGGCGTCCGTTCGGTACACCGACGAAGTCCACTCCCGCGCGTTCGCGGCGAGGTCGTCGACGTGTTCGGGCGTCCGATCGGCGGTGCGTGAGCCCACGGCGATGACGTGCCCGCGGTCGGGCCGAAACGCTCCGAGGTCGGGAGCGACGCGCGTCGCGACCCACGGATCCAACCGCCCACCGACTCCGCGCGCCGCGAATTCCCACTGCTCCTCCGTGGGCAGATCTCCCCCGAGCGCCATGCAGAACGCGCGCGCGCTTTCCCAACGGATGTTCACCACAGGCACCGACGCACGCGCACTGCCCGTCGCTGTGAGCCACGACGGTGGCGTGACCGAGCGCTCGGGATCGTCGCTGGCCCACGCCTCGTAGTCTCCCCACGTCACTTCGCGCGCGTGAAGCTGAAACGCCGGCCCGGCGAAGCCGACGTTGGCCGTGCGCTGGAACGCGTGCGCAAAGCGCGACTGCGGCGGGGCACCCAGGGTCACGCGCGTGGCCGGGGCTGGGATCGTGATCCACATCGACGGATCGTCGCGTGGCGTCGTGGGCGGACGGCGCGTCGGGGCGAGCGCGGTGGCGGAACTCGAAGAGTCGACGGCGATCACATCGGGCAGACGAGAGGCGACGGCGGCGTCGGGTCGAGACGCGTTCGACTGCGAATTCGCCGCGCGGTCCTGCTGTTGCCACAAGAGCAAGCCGATCAGTCCACCGACGAGCAGTACACCCGTCACGACGCCGAACAGAATTCCTCCCGCGCCCGATCGAGGCGGCGGTCGTTCGTCCGTCGGGACCGCGTCGTGTTCCCGAAGCGTGTCGACTTTGCCGAGTTCCGTCACCGCAGCGGGCACCGTCGATACGGCCGCCCAGCGCGCCGAGGTCGACGCGGGGGTCGAAAGCAGAATGGGCGCAGGATCGATCCACGCGCGCTCGTACGCCTCTTGAAGCGCCGCGACCGAGGCGATTCGCTGCGCTTGATCGATCGCAAATCCGCGCGCGAACACGTCGTCGAGTGTCGAAGGCAAGTCGGCTCGCAGCGGAGTCACCCGCGGACGCGGGCCGTTGAGAATCTGCGTGACGACACCGACGAACGTCGGCGAGTCGAACGCCGCGCGGAGCGTTACAAGTTCGAACAGCACCGCGGACACGGCGAAGACATCGGCGCGGGCGTCGATTCGATCGATGTCTCCGGTCACTTGCTCCGGCGACATGTACTGCAGCGAACCAATGACCCGTCCGGTTTCCGTCTTGTTCGAGACCTTGCCGCCGTGCACGAGAATCCGCGCGATGCCGAAGTCCAAGACCTTCACCTGGGCTGCGGCGCCGCTGCCCTGCACCATCACGTTTTCCGGCTTCAAATCACGGTGAACGATGCCCTTCGCATGCGCCGCGGAGAGCGCCGCGCAGATCTGCGCGAGCACCGTGCGGACGAATTCCAGATCCAGCCACTGCCCCGCCACGGCGTGGCGGTCGATGATCGTGCGAAGGACTTCGCCCTCGACGAATTCACTGACGAGATACGGAATCCCCTCCTGCTCGCCGAACTCGATGAGCGACACGACGTTGATGTGGCTCAGCGCCGCCGTCGCGCGGCCTTCGCGCCAGAACCGCGCGACGACGTCGGGGTTGGTGAGATGCTGTTGCAGCAGGAACTTGATGGCGATCTTCCGGTCGAACGCCTTGGCGTCGTGCGCCGCCCACACTTGTCCGAACGCGCCTTCGCCCAGGCGGTGATCCAAGACGTATCGCCCGCCGATGACAAAGCCCGGGCCGTAGTCCTTCGGCGGCATCCCGGGCAACGATGGTCGGCGCGCCCCCGCCGTGTCAACCCTCGGAGTACGCACGTGGCGTGAGTGGTCCGTGAGGCGTGAGTCGCCCGCGCGCCGTCAGTCGCCGAGTGCGCGCGAGGCCGCGAGCGCGAAGCAATTGTTCACCGCATGAAGAACGATGCACGGCAACAGACTCCGCCGCTCGACGAACACGATCCCCAGCACGGTCCCGATCACGAACACGCCGATCCAACCGAGGTAGAACTGCGGGTGGATGATCGCGAAGACAAACGCGCTGCCCGCGATCGCCACGCCACGGCGTCCCGTTCGCGCCCAGAGCGCGTTCAGCAATACGCCGCGAAAAAACACTTCCTCCACGATCGGCGCGACCACCACCGCTGCGACGAACAACATCACGCGCGCCGCCGCGGGCGCATTGCCGCCAGCGATCCCGACCGCCGGATGCGCGTGGTCCGGCAGTTGGGGCAGCAGACGCTGAACGAGGCACACGGCCGGGAGGAGCAGCGGCACCATCGCGGAGTACCCCGCGAGCCCCCAACGGATGTCCGTGGCGACCGACGAGCTTCCGATCCCGATGTCGATCGGACGCAGCCCTCCCGCGATCATCGCACGGCGCAGCACCATGAGCCCCGCAACGCTCGCAGTCAGTTGCAGCGCGAGGGACAACGCGACGGGCCCACGCGTCGCGCCCAGGCCGTGGTGCACGCCCCAGCCCGCCAGCCAATGGAGCGCGAGCGACGACGCCAGAAACCCCGCCAGGCCCCACAGCAGCCACTCGCCGCCACGGGCGCCGACGAGCGGTTCGGGCGTCACGCCGGCACGGCGAGCTTTCGCCCGCATCACGAGAAACATGATCCACGTGACCACGCCGATGACGCACAGCAACACGACGACGCTCGCGACGCCCGTCAGCCGCCCGGCCCGGCGATTGGACGCGTCGTGCGACACGGCCCGCCATCGTTGTGCGCCCGAAGCGTCCCCGACGCGCTCGGCAAGGCGTTCGCGAGCGAGCGGCCGAAACCAACCGAGCGGAGTCGCGTCGACATCGCGCACGAGGTCGGGCGCGCGGTCCATCGTGATGGGAATTTCGGGAGTCGCGTAGAGCGCGGAGACCCAGCGCAGGGTCGCAGCGCGCACAGGGGCCGAGAGCCGCGTCGGTGCCGACGGCAGACGCGAGAGCAGGACATGGATGTTGCGGGACGCCTGCTGCGTGCCAACGGCTTGCCGGCGCACGTGCGTGAGAATCACCGCACGCACCAACGCGCCGAGCGGTGCGTCGCGGGTCGACAGCGCGGCGATCAAGCGGGTGTACGTCTCGCCGCGCGCGCGCTGCGTGGCCATCGCGTCGCTCGAGAGCGTCGCGGCCACCATGTCCGCCTGCTGCACGATGTCCGACCACGGATCGTGACGGCGCGACAGCACGACGCTGCTCGCCACGGTCGCGACGACCAGTGCGGCGACGATCGCCGACGCCGGCAAGCGCGGGGACGGAGTGGATTCCATGCAGCGGTCAGTCGTCGCGCAGCGTGCGGAAGCGAACGACGAACATCCCGCTTCCCATGGACTGGTCTTCCCACGCGACCACGAAGCGGCCCATGCCCCCGAACGCCGCGGTGAGTCTCGCGCGCGGCCCGGAGCCGAAGCCGGCCTCGTTGACCTGGAAGTCGTTCGTCGTAAAGCCCAAGCGATTGGAGATCGCTTCGCCCGTCATGAATCGAAACGTGCGTCCGCGGACGTTTCCGTCGGCGCCGTTGTCCGCCCACGCGACGAGCACGACGCCGTTGCGACCGATGGCCACGACGGGCTGATCCTGCGGCCCGTCCGCCGTCGTCACGGCGACCCGCTCGGGACCCGACGGCGCCATCGCCGCGTTGAACCTTCGCCAGCGCACCGTCGACTCACTCATGTCGGCCGGATCCGAGCGGCTGGTGTCGCGCCACGCAATCACGACGTCGCCACCGTTCGCCGCGATCGCCGGCTGATCCTGGTCCTCCTGCAGCGTGTCGTTGACGCGGACCGGCGCGCCCATCGCAGCGCCGTTCATGCCCACCGCGACCGCATAGACGTCGTGACTCCCGGGCAAGCCGGAAGTCCACGTGAGTGCAAATCCAGACGACGTCGCGACGATGCGTGGCTCGCTCACGGTACTGCCGCCCATCATCGCCGCCGGGACGAGCGTCGTTTCGGGCATCGGTGCGGTGAGCGGCATCGCGAGCGTCGTGCGCGACGAGTGCAGGGTGTTCGTCGCTTCGTCCACCCACACGGTCACGACCGTCGTTCCGTTCAGGCCGATCGTCGGCGCGGTGCGGTTCGCCATCCCCGTGGGCGAATGCGCCGGAACCTCCCGCGGCGTCGGCGTCGCGTCGTACGCGTTGAAACCGGTTTCCGCGATGTCGAACACGCTCCCCGCGATCGCGCCGCGCAGCGTGGTCTGCCACGCGATGGCGTAGCCGCCGTCTGCCGTCGCCACGGCGAGGTTCAGGTTGACGCCGCGTGGCATGAACTGCAGGTTGAAGTCGCGGGAGAGCGCCGAGGGACTCGTGATCGTGGCGCCCACGGGGTCGAACATGTGCTGGTAGACACCGTCGTTCCCATCGAACGCGATGACCATGCGTTGGTTCAAGGTCCACGAGACGCTCGGACGGCGTCGATTGAGCTGATCGCTCGCCGCGCGCTCCGGGAACTGGCATCCGTTGCAGTTGTCGGTCGGGGTCGCGCCTTCGTCGCACGATTCGTCGAGCGTCACCGTCATGTCGCCGCACATGCCCGCGTTGCCGAGTTGCTCCTGGAGCACGACGGGCACCGAACGTGTTTGTCCGTTTCTCACGGCGTCGACTTGTGTGCAGCCACTTCCGAGCAACCCAAGCATCGTGCCGCCCCCGGTGGCCGGAACGTCGCCGCTGCCTTCGACGAGCACGATGAAGTTTTGTGCGGTCGGTGCTTGGATCGTGACGTCGCGCATCATGTTCACCGGCAGACACAAGTCGACTGGCGTCGCCTCGGGCGGTGTGTACCGGTTCATGATCATGGCCCACGTCGCGGGGACGCAGCGTTGATCCGGCCGCGCGGAGCCGCCGCCGAGCCGCTGGCTGGCCGGCATCCCCATCGCGTCGGTGACGATCCCGCGGTTCGGGTCGCAGCGAAGACTCGAGGACGCGGGAAAAATCCGCATGTGCAAATCGCCGCGGATGCGATCGAGCATCAACTGCGGGGCGCGAATGACGAAGCCCATCGGCGGGTCCGTGTTCCCAACGCGACCACCGCACGACAAAAGCACCACCAACGGAAGGACGCCCCGAGCCAAACGCATGGCACAACTGTAACCGACGCCGGACCGACCGGGAAGGATGTCGTCGATCGGCCGGGGGGTTACCGCGCCAGGGGCGGGTCGCCGGGCATCGGAAGCAACGCATAGCGCCGCGCAAACGAGCATCGCGGCGCATCGACGACGACCTGGCGCACGTGCGACGGCAGTTCGCGCGCGCGGGACAATTCGTACCAATCCGCGGGATTGGGGACGAACAGGTCGATGTGGTGTCCGTTGATCGCGCCGCCGCCGTCGACGGCAACGAAGCAACCGTCATGGCGCGATCCGTCGGGCATCGACAGGCCGATCAGGTCGGGCATCTCGACCGTGTGCCCGATCGGGATGTACCGGCTATCGACCGCCAGCGAGCGAAACGGCACGAGCGCGTAGCCCGCCACGCCGATGCCGAACGGGTACGAATCGCGATCGACTTCGACGAAACACGCCTGGTGACCGATGCGCGTGTCCCAATTCAGGATGCGGCCGTCCCACGTCCGCCCCGTGCCCTCCATCGTGAGGTCCGCGAGGAACGTCGAGCAGGTGTACGCAATCGCGTGCCCATCGCGGGAGCGCACGGGAGTCGCCGCTCGCGCGTCCCGAGGCGACGGTCGCTCCTGCGCGATCCAATATTGCGTGAGCTGCCAACGGCCCGGGTAATAGATCGCCGACTGCGCCGCCGCAGGGGTCGCTGCGAGACACACACCGCTGGCCACCAAAAAGCCGCTGACTCTCTGCCACACGACCGACACCCATACGCCACAACCGCGCACCCGCCAACCACCGCGCGCCTGGGAAGGCTCGCGCAGGCGAGCCGGTCATCCGTAGCCAGCAGCTTCAGCTGCCAGGAGAGTGCTATGCTCCACGCTCCCCGTGGAACCCGACAAACAGATCGAGATCCAGCTCGGGCACATGTGCAACAACCGTTGCGTGTTCTGCGTGAGCGGGCAGCGCACGGCGATGCGCGAGGCGTTTCCGGTTCCCGCCGAGCCGATTCTCGCGCAGATCCGCGCCGCACGGGCGCAGGGCATGACGAAGCTCACGCTGCTCGGCGGGGAGCCGACGCTGCAGCCCGACTTCAAGACGATCGTGCAGGAGTCCGTCGCACTCGGGTTCGACGAGATCGTGATCTTCTCCAACGGCGTCAAGACCGCGCGCGCGAGTTACATCGACGAAGTGCTCGCGCTAGGCGGCAATTTCACGTGGCGGCTTTCATTCCAGGGTGGCAACGCACTCGCGCACGAACGCACGACGAAGAAACTCGGCTCGTTTCGGCGGCTGGTCGACACGCTCGGTCATCTGCGCGAACGCGGACAGCGAATCACTGTGAACATGTGCGTGGTTCAGAGCAACTTCGCGTCCGTCGCAGATTTTCCGACGCTGCTGCTTCCGTACGGCGTGTCGCAAATCCATCTCGACATGGTGCGACCGCTCGACGCGGGCGTGCGTACGGAGGAGGAAATGCGCGCGATGCTCCCGCGCTACGCCGACCTCGTTCCCGCGCTCGAGACGATGGTTGCGGGCTTCCCCGCCGGCTTCGACGCGAACATTGGCAACCTGCCGTACTGTGTCGCGCCGGGGCTCGCGCCGTGGATTCATCACGATGGTGAACAAACGCTGACGGTGGCAATCGACGAGCAGGACACGGTGAGCGAGCCGTGGAACAAGTACGAGGTCAAGCGACGCGACAAGATCAAGAAGCCGTCGTGCGCAACGTGCTTGTTCGATTCGAAGTGCAATGGCGTGTTCGAAACGTACGAACGCTTCTACGGGATGGACGAGTTCGTGCCCGTCACGCGCGAACGGCTGACGACGCTGGACCCCGCGATGCGGTTGTTCACGATGCATGTCCAGCCATTCGTCGATCGCATCGAAGGGTGGACACCTCCGGGGGCATTGGCGTCGCCGACGATTCACACGAACTCGCGCGACGGCGAAGTGACGCTGCGGTTCGCGACGCGGGACGGACGCGACGTCGTGATTGCGATGCGTCGGCCGGGCGGCGGCGTCGCAGGCACGGATCGATTTTCGCTGCATGTCGTCGCGGGTCACGAGCATGGCGGGGCGGTCGTCGAGCTTCTGCGTGCGATGCTGGCGCGATTCGTCGACGCGGGCGGCTGCATCGTGACGCATCCACCCGCACTCGATGCCGTGGTCGGCGCTTCCCCATCCCGCACGAACGGCAATCCCCTCGACTGGCGGATTGCGGCATGTCTCGGTCGGCTCCGCGCGCGCGCGCCGTTCGGCGAGTTGGTCTGGCGTGACGTCGTGCTGCATGACGAAGGCGCACGGGCCGTGGTGGCACTCGCAGACCCCGACGGTGTCGGTGTGGAGTTCACGTTGGCAGTGAAGAACGGGAGCGTCGCGAGCGGGTATCGCCTGGACCGCGCGGTGGCCGCACCGGCCGAGCGTCTCGTTCACGATGTGCGTGCGGTGTTCGATGCATTGCGGTCGCCTGCGTAACGTCGCGGTTTCCTGTTTGGCGGCAAGCGTCACGGCGTGTGGCGCGCCGATGATGATCGCCGGCGACGGCAGTCATCCCGAACGCATCGTGCGGGTCTGTCCGCCCACGCCGACCGGCTGCGACCTTCCCGCAGGGCGGTACATTCCCGTGGACCTCGGCGGCGCGCGCGTCGTGTGGCAGCCGGCCAACAATCGGTACGTCAATGAGCCAACGCTCGTTCGAGCCGCGGATGGAACATGGCACGTGTTCGCGAACGGCGCCGAGGGCGAAGGCGGCCCGTGGGTCGAACATCAGCTCTTGCACGCGTCCAGCCCAAGCCTCGAAGGGCCGTGGACCGAACACGCGGACATTCTCAGCACGCGCGATCCGAATACCGTGGAGACCACGTACTGGGCACCGTTCGTGATGCGCGACGATACGAACTACCGAATCTTCTACTACGCCGCGCTTCAGGGCTCGCGTGAGGCGCTGCGAAGTGCAACGTCGCCCGATCTCGGGGGTTGGACTCGAGACCCAGCGGAGTTGCCCGGCGGACGCGACGCGATGTTGCTGCGACTGTCCGGCGGTCGCGACTTGCTTTACACGGTCTCGACCGAGCGCGAGTCCGACGGAGCGCACGATTCGATCGTTGTCTACGAAGGCCGCGCGCTCACGGGCTGGGGACCGCGGCGCGTTGCGGTTCGCAATCCGTCGGTGTGTCCGGGGCAGTGCTGGGGCTTCTACGAGTCTCCGTACGTCGTCGAACTCGGGGGTGCGTACTACCTGTTCGTGACGTACGCAGACACCGACGCTGTGAACTACGAGCGAACGATCGTGTTCCGCTCGCAAGATCCGCTGTCGTTCGCGCCGGAGCCGATCACCCAACTGCAGGGTCATGGCGGCGAACTGCACGTCGAGGGACAGCAGATGTTCATGACGCGTGGCGGGTGGCCGAGTCGCATTGGCGACCGCCGTGGACTCTCGATCGTGCCCATCGGGTGGGAGCGCGTGGAGTGAGCGACGGTGGGATTCGACAGTGTGAGGTTCATGAGCTTCTCCGAGAAGGGTGGGAGGCGAAAAGAGAAGATGGGGCGTCGTGGGCGGGCGGGTGCGCGAGCAGCCGTTCCACCGCCGTGTGCGCATCGGGTGACGGTGCGCCGCCGGCGGGTCATTCGCTTTATGTACATCGCACGGCGATGCACGGAATCCGGGTCACTCGCTTCGCGCGCATCGGTAGACGATGTACGGATGGCGGGTCATGCGCTCGAAGTGCATCGGGCCGCGGTACCGAGAACACTCGAACACGCACATGCTATCGGCTGCGACGCGCGCGCAAGAACCGGAACAGGCCGACGAACGCCACCATCGTGAACACAGCCGTCCAGGGCCGGCCGCCGGTGGGTTGATCGCGCGCGGCCGCTGCGCACCCTCCGCGCGCGGAATCGATCGAGGCAACCGTCGAGCAGCGCAGATCAACCGTCACGCTCTCGGTCGCCAGCACGCGATCGAGCCCCGGTAGAAGCGCGACGATGCGCACGGTGCGCGTCGCAGCCGCCGACCCGTCGGGCCTGCCGGCATCGCAGTCCAGTCCAACCGGTTCGCTCCCGCAACGGAGGTAGACGCCAACTCGGTCCGTCCCGTCGTGGGTACGGCCGGTCGGCAGGCAGTAGCGCTGATAGGAGAGCCAACTCTCGTCGCCGTGTGTCGGTTGTCCATCTACCTCGATCGTGTAGACGGCCGCGTCGGCCCAAGGCTCCATCTCGGCGCTGCGCCGAAGTGCCACCATCCGTGCCACCGCCCGTGCCGGACACGTGCAGCTCCCGGAAACCTCGATCGTGCGAACGTTGCGCGCCAACGGCTCGCCGACTTCGATGGTACCGAGCGAGTTCGGCCACGGCGCGGCGCTCGTGACTTCGATGTCTTGCGCGAGCGACTCGTACATCGACCTCGGCGGAATGCGAAAGCGCGACCCAGCGCTCCATCGCTCCTGCAGGCGGAACACCGTGCCGCCGTTCCAGGTCTCCGCCGTGAGTGGGACAACCGCGCCCGTCGAGTCAAGCAAGCGCGGATAGGTGAAGTCCGTCTGCGACCCGCACGGCGGAACGAACCACGCGAAGCCGGGCGCGTTCTCGGGAACGCGCGCCGCGCGATAAGCGGCCGCGGGTGTGTACGGGAAGACGACGTCGGGACTGCGGACTCGGACGCACGCTGGCGAGGGGCGCGGGAGCGTGGTCACCGTGGCGGCAATCGCAACCGTGACCGCGACGACCGTGAGCGGGAGGCGTCGAGCAAGCGACCATCGGTCGAGTCCTGGATCGTCGGTCATCGTCCGTACCTGGAATGTTCGCACGTTCCGCGCGGGGGATGCACGCCCCGCGTTGCGCGACGCTGCTCCACTGCTCGGCCCGCACCCATCGCGGATGTGGGTCAGAGCAGATCTCGGAACTGATCGGCCGCCAGGCCAGCGCCTCGGAGAATGGCGCGCAGCGTGCCCGGCTTGACGTCGATTCCATTGTGCACCGGCACCGACACACGCCGAGCCAAGTCGGTCACGTGCCGCATCTGTGCGTGACTGCCAGTCTGCTCAGTGCGCCTGCGTACAGCGGTAGGCCGGTTTTCACGACTCCGACGGCATGATACCGTGGTTCGATCGTGTCCGTTTTGGCCGAAGTTTCAACGCATCTTATGCGAAGCGATCTCGGAACCCCGGTGTAGCCGAAATGGCCCTTCCGATTCCTATCCGCTCTCCGGCGTCACGCGCTTGCCAAGCGACGCGACCCGATCGGCCGCACCACGCGCGTCGCGAGGCCGACGTCCGTCGGCGAGGCCACCGGTGGGTACCTGCGAACCGGTGATCCCGGTGGAAGTGGTACCCTCGGACTTCGGTGGCGACATCTGGCGACGAACGCGTTGCTCTTCGTCGCGCGCATGACGGCCGTCTCGTTCCTCCTCGACGTTTCACACCGTACTGATGAGGTGCAAAGTCTTTAGGCTGTTCACCAGAAGCAGTGGGCGGAGTTGAGGGTGTGTACGCTCGGCACGGACGTCGTCGTCGTCGTCGTGGTCGTGAACGTGGTTGTGGTCGTCCGGTCGGACAAAGCCGACCGAGCGCCGATGCCCACATTGCAACGTTGCAGGCCATTCCGTAACGAGTATACTCGCGACTATACTCATGTCGACCAGCGTGCACATCCCCCCTCCGCTGCTGAAGGCGGTCGATCGGCATGCGCGTGCGCTGAAGATCAGTCGCAATCGCTTCGTAGTGCAGGCGCTCGAAAACGCGGTGAACGGCGATCGGGCGTGGCCCCCCGGGTTCTTCGATCAGTTCCGTCGCGCGGACCCAGAACTGAAGGCGGCGGTCGATGAAATGTACGTTGGGATCGTTGCGAACCGTCGAAGCAAGCGCAAGGCACCGTTTTGAAGTACGTACTCGACACGAACGCGATCTCGGCGTTCATGCAAGGCGACGCTGCCGTCGTGGCGGCCGTCGAACGTCGGGCGCCTGGCGACGTCGCGATTCCTGCGCCGGCCGCTGCGGAGATCGCCTACGGAATCGCGCGACTTCCGCCCTCTCGGCGCAGGAAACGGCTGGAAGAGGCCTTCGAGGCCGTCCGGTCGACGTTCTCGCGAGTGTCCTGGACCGAGGCCGTGACCGACGCGTTCGGTGCGATCAAGGCCGCACTCGAACGTCGCGGCGCGCGTCTCGAGGACTTCGACATTGCGATTGCAGCGCACGCCTTGGCCGCCAACTCGGTGCTCGTGACCGCCAACGTCCGTCAGATGTCGCGCATCGCGGGGTTGCAAGTGGAGGACTGGGCAGCGCGGGATTGACGCGTCGGGGGCCCGGGGGCGCCGACGCGTCGCTCGCGCTCTACGCCTCACTTCCGTGCGCGTGCAACTCCGGTGGAGGCAGCGGCCCTCGGTTCGGCCGCGGGTCCGTAGGATCCGGGTCCGTGCCCGAATTGGCAACGCTCGGCTGCCGCCTTCGCGACCAGGCGAGCGCGCCCGTGCCGGCCGTGGGCACGCACGTGAAGTCGCGAGCGTACGCGTAACCTTCCCATGGACCGTAACCGCATCGCGCGCCCTGAACCGTGCACCGCGTGCCGTCCACTGGATCGCGGCGGGGACACGCGCGCGCGTTGTGGTACCCATGCCGCGGCGGTGCTCGCATCGCAGCTTGGGCGATCTCCGCAGGAGCGCTCGCGATCACGGCGACGCCGGCGACCGCCGGCACGAGTGCAAGTGCGCGGAGAACGCGGAGACGTCGGTGCACTTCGGGCATGACGGACGGTACCCCGACCGCACTCGCGCGGCCAGATCGCGCGGCGCGGAGTGGTTACGGTTTCTTCAACGCCGGCACGCTCACGATCCGCAACGGCGTGATCGCGGCGCAACTCGACGGCTGCGGCGCGGTGAGCAGCGAGGCGACGGCGCGGACTCTCACGCTCGAGAACGTGCAGAACGTCGACAATGCGTCGCCGGGTGTAGCGCAGATGAACTCGCTGCCCGAGGCCGCGTCGCTCCCAGCGCCCACGCCGACTACGCACGCGCCTCGAATTCCAGCGCGAGAAACCAGCGCAAACCGGCGTCGACGCGGTTCATCAGTTCGGGTGTGAGCGTTCCCGCACGGCGCTGCAGGTCTCCGCGGTCGATGGTCGCAATCTGCGAGGCGTTTGCAACGCAGTCTTTTGGCAAGCCGGTCGCGCGGCGAGGCAGTCGGGTATTTCCGGGCGCGCTCGCGAGACGCAGGTTGCTCGTCAGCGCGCACACGACGACCGTGTCGATCCTGCTCTCGTTGACTTCATCTCGCTGCAACACCAGCGCGGGGTGCCGAAAGCCGGGCTCCGATCCTCGCGGCGACCCGAAGTCGACCCACCAGATCTCGCCGCGGCGAATCACTTGGACGCGCCGGGACCCCGACGAATGACTTCGCGTGAACGCATGCGAAAGGCGCGCGCGGCGTCGTCGTCGCCGGGCTGTCCTCCGCGGGCGATCGCCCGGTTCCACGCTTCGGTCGGGTCGTCCGGAATCGACATGCGGGCCATATAGTCGTTGGCCGCGAGCGCGAACAGCCGGCTGCGCGAAATCCCTGCGCGGCGAGCGTGGCGATCGACCGCATCCCCAAGCGCATCTGGAATCGAAATTGCCACTTTCATCCGGCGTAGTATGACACGTCATACCCCGCGGTCAACGGGCCGCGACGCGGTGACGAAACGCGGGATCTCTACCGGCTGCACTGTGCGACGCACGCGGCGGGTGCACGCTGAAATACCGAGCCGATCCCGGCCTGCGTGCAGCTCAGTGCGCCGATTGCGCGATCGCACTCCGCGAGGTCGAATGTCGTCGCGCCGATGAAGCACGCGTTCGGACCCGGACAACCATGGAGGCAACTGTCGATACCGAGTGCGCCGACGAGAGCGCCATGGAGGCACTCGTCGGTGCTACGCGTGAGACACTGACGAGTGCGCCCTGCGCGCGTGGACGACCCATGGCGCGCACGATACGGTGTCGCTTGCATGCTCCAGATTCGGCCAGCGCAGTGCCCCTGCGTACAGCGGGTAGGCCGGTATTCACGACTCCGACGGCATGATAGCGTGGTTCGATCGTGTCCGTTCGAGCGAAGTTTACAGCGCTCATCTCATGCGGAGCGATCTCGGAACCCCGGTGTCGTCGAAATGGCCCTTCCGATTCCCTAGGCAATATCCCGGCGCGCAGTCGCCCGCTCCGGTCTGCACGTAGGCGATCGTGCCGACGAAGCACGAGCCGTCACCGCACATGCGCTCGCCCGGTCGTGCCGTGTACGGCGGGCGAAGCGCTCGGCACGACCCGCCCACGGGTTGACGGGAGTCCGCGCGCGTTGCCGGTGTCCCTGACGCTGCAGTGTCGGGCCAACAATTCGGTCGGCGGCGGTTGGGGGGTCCGCGCGGGCGTCGCGACCCTCCGACGTCTTGTGCTCGTGCGCTCCGTAGACCCTGCGGGAAGCTCCATGCGAAACTCGCCGACAACACCGAATGGCCACTGTGATCGCTACGGAACCGCTCGCGTTCGAACGCATCGATGAACAGGCCATGCGCGCGCGGGCGACGCAGTTTCGAACCGAGATCGCACGGCGGCGCACGGTGCGCGATTTTTCGGAGGAACTCGTGCCCGTCGACGTCGTGCGTACGTGCATCGACGCCGCAGCGCAGGCACCGTCCGGCGCCAACAAGCAACCATGGACGTTCGTGCTCGTCACCGATCGCGTCTTGAAGCAGAGAATCCGTCACGCCGCCGAGGAGGAAGAGCGCGCCTTCTACGCGGGCCGTGCGACCGAACAGTGGCTGGACGATCTGGCTCCGTTGGGAACCGACGAGCACAAGCCATTTCTCGAGACGGCGCCGTGTCTCATCGTCGTCTTCGCACAACGCAACGGGCCCGGCGGTGAGAAACACTATTACGTGACCGAGAGCGTCGGAATCGCGTGTGGCTTTCTCCTCGCGGCGCTCCATCGCGCGGGGCTTGCGACCCTGACTCACACGCCGAGTCCGATGGGCTTTCTCGCCGACATTCTCGAGCGACCCGCAAACGAGCGCGCGTTCCTGCTGATCCCGGTGGGGTACCCGATGACCGCATGCACCGTACCGAGGATCGAGCGCAAGCGGTTGAGCGACGTACTCGTCGAACGATGATGTCTCACCGACGCGCGCGCCGACGTCCCGTGCGTGCGCCGAGTACGAACATCGCGCAGCAAGCAAACGCGATGGCTGCAGCGCCCGACCCCGGCGTGCGGGTCGACCGCCCCACGCGACACTGGCATCCGCCCTCGATATCGCCGGCGTAGCGCCGACCGCCGTCCCCGCTGCGCCGGCCACCGTCGGTCTGCGCGACGGCAGGGCGAGTCTCCATCGCACCGTTGCCGATGAGCGTCACCCGCATGGGCGTCCCCAGCGTCCCGTTGGAGTCCAACAGGATCTCCGAGCGAAACGAGCCGATCCGCGGGGGCGTGAACGTCACGGGAATCCGGCCCACGCCGCCGGGCGGCACGCACTGCTCGGTCGTTGCGACTCGAAACTCCGACGCGGGCGAGGCCGACGACTGCGTTGCCAGGGGAGCCGCTCCTGGATTGTCGATCACAATGGGTAGTTCCACGGTCTGCCCGACTCGCACGTCCCCGAAGTCGATGTACGTCGATTCGACGTGTTGCACGGGAAGCGTGTAGCGCGGCGACTGATCGAAGGGATCGGGCAGCACGTCGCGCGACTCGACGATCGCGCCGGTCGACACCGAGCGCAGGACGCTGCCGAGAAGACCAGTCGCGACGCGGCACGCGAGGTCCAGACTGTCCGCGCAGCGCGGGACGATCTGGAACTCGAGCGAGCCGCGGTACCGGATCTGCGAGCGCCAACGGGTGAGCAGCTCGAGCATGCCGTTGCCCGGTGGCGGGAAGATCGCCTCGGGGGCCATGGCCGTGATCTCCGCGAGGTTGACGGTGGCGGCGCTCGGCGACGATCGATCGGGAAAGCCGATCTCCATCGTGCGGATCGACATGTCGACGTTGTATCGCATCTGCAACTGGAACTCGACGTTGCTCCCAAACACGTTCAGCGTGCGCCGGTAGATCGTGCGCCACGCCGAGACGTTGAGATGAATCACGGTGCCCTCGAAGTTCCACGCCCACGGTGTGAACAGCGATCGACCGTGCCCCTCGTTGTCATCGATGATGAAGCTGAGCGGCAGCACGATTGGATTGCCCGCGACCCACAGCGTGGCCGTCATGCGCAACCCGAACCACGCCTCGAGGTAGCCGCCCATCGGATCGCCCGCCGCGGTGAGCGTGATCGGACGGGGCCATGCCGCAGTGAGCTGCCCGCGCATCTCGGTGTCGTAGCGACCGCTGAAGAGCAGGTTGTAGTCGAGCCCCAAGCCCGAGTGCGATCCGATCGAGCGCATTCCCGTGCCGGGCCCGAAGTCGATCGGCGCCGTGCGGCGGAAAACGATCGGTTGCGTCTGCGACGTGACGGCTCCGGGACACATCCACGCACGGCGGACGGGCGCACCGGACCCGGTGTCGTCGGGAAGGCCGGTGTCGCCCGAAACGCCGCCGTCTTGCGCCCGTGCCGGGCGAGCGAATCCGATGGCGAGAGCAAACGCGAACACGGCGGAAACTACGACGGTGGGGCGGCTCATGGTGGGTACGACCTCTCGTGGGGCCTCCCAGCGCAAGACGCGTGCCGTAAAAATACACGTGGAACGGCCGCCGGTTGCCCGTGTTCCGGAACGGAGTGTTCACTCCAGGCGAAGGGTGTCTACTGGCGTCGACAAGAACCGTTCGTGCGGCGCAACGCAGGCGAAGCCTACTGCGTGAAGTCGACACGGAGCCGCGTGACCTCGCCGGCCCGAATGGTCACGGAGAGCACTCGGTCGGCGCGGCCGTTCAACGGATGCAGTCGAAGCGTGTGCTCGCCGACGGCGAGGGGCACGAGGATCTGCGGCGTGAATCCTGCGGAGCGTCGGCCGAAAAACAGCTCGGCACTCGGGATCGACACGACGCTCACGAACCCGCGCGCAATGGTCGACGCGGACACCGGCGATGCGCGAGGTCCCGAGGGCGCGCGCGCGGCGGGCGAAGGGACGGGCGTCGCGGACGAAGTCGACGCAGGCGGTTGCACGGGCGGTTGTACGGGCGGTTGCACGGGCGGCTGCAGAGGCAACTGCGCGGACGGTTGCGCAGGCGACTGCGCGGGCGGCTGAACGGACGGTTGCACGGGCGGCTGCAAGGGCAACTGCGCCGACGGTGGTTGGCGCGGTGCCGCCGTCGCGGTCTGCGATGCGCGTGGCGGGTGGGATCCGCGTCGAGCGAGGGCCACGCCGATCGAGCTTCCCACTGCGATCAAAGCGAGAGTGGCCAGAACGATCGCCGTGCGGTGCCGCGACGCACCGCCGACGGCGGGGGGATCGTCGTTGCCGTCGCGCGGACGCAACATGACGGAGCTGCGGGACTCGAGAGCGATGTCTACGACGGTCAGCTCATTGGGCGCGCGCCGGAGCATGCCGTCGCGCAGCGCGATGCTGTCGGCGAATATCTTCCGCATGTAGTCCGCGAGCCCTGCGGTACCGACTGCCCGCGGTCCGCGGGCGACGAACGCTTCCAGATCGCGCTCGAGATCCGCAGCCCGCGCGTAGCGGCGCGAGGGGTCCCGTTCGAGCGCCCGCATCACGATCGTCTCGAGTTCCTGCGGGTAGCCCGGACGCACAGCCGACGGTCGCGGGATTCGATCGCGAATGATCGCGAGCACCGTCTGCGCTTCGCTCTCGCGGCGAAACAACCGACTGCCCACCGTCGTTTCCCACAGCACGACCCCGAGGGCCCAGATGTCGGCGCGTCGATCCACCGTGCCGCGGTCGAGCGTCTCGGGGGACATGTACGCGAGCTTGCCTTTCAGCTCTCGCGACTGCGTCACTTCGGCGAGGCGCTCGGACGACTTCGCAATGCCGAAATCGACTACCTTCGCGACGCCATTGAAGAGCACGAAAATGTTCTGCGGCGACACGTCGCGATGAACGACTCCCGCCGGCCGGCCGTCGTCGGTGCGCAGTTCGTGCGCCGCGTGAAGTCCGCGGGCAGCGTCCGCCACGATGCGGGCCGCGATCTCGTACGGAAGACTGTCGCTCCGCCACGCCCGCGTCGCGACGGCGTTCAGAGATTCCCCGTGTAGGTACTCCATCGCGATGTAGTAAATTCCGTCCGCCTGGCCGAAGTCGAACACCGTGCACACGTTGGGGTGATCGATCCGCGCCGCGAGCCGGGCCTCTTCCAGGAACATCGCGACGAAGCGCGGATCCTCGGCTACGTGATCGCGAATCGTCTTGATCGCCACCCACTTCTGGAAACCCTGCGTCGACTCGAGCTGCGCGAGGTACACTGACGCCATCCCGCCCTGGGCGATTCGATACCGCAGTCCGTACCGACCGAGCCTCTTGGGCTCGCCGGCGCTCGCTGGCGTCTGCACCGGGACGGCGCCTTCGTTCATGCATCGTCTCGCACGGGTGTCTAGTCTCGCACGGCGAACGAGCCGAGCGGAACGCCCGTCGCCGGCGGCACCGTTGCGAGGACGATGCCAACGATCACGGCGCCGAGCAGCAACCCGCCTCCTCCCGCACCGAGCGCGATCCAACCGGCGTGGCCCCGCCGGACACCCTGGCCCGCGCCGATGCTGACCGACGGCGCCGAAAACATGTTCCGGGACGCCACGACGACCGCCGCGGTTTGCAACACTTCGCCGGACTCCGCCGCGATCGACGCCTGGCACCGCGTCATCGTTGCGTAGTTGCCCGCGTCGAACGGCACGCTCGTTGCGCCTGCGCGCGCGGCGGCCGAGAAGCCAGCGACCTCGCGGCCATCGCGTTCGCAGCGCACGGTCAGTTGCAACCCGATGCCGTCGGGCAGCGACGAGACGATCGCGCGAACTCCGAGCGGACGCGGTGCCACTTCGACCACGAGCACCACGCGCGACGCCGTGCGCGCGTGTCCCAGTTGCAATTCGCGCCACAGGACGGCGAGCGGCGGAGGCGCCTCGCTCGGCGCGGCGATCGACGGGTCGGCCGCGACGACCGCAGCGATGTGCGGACGCGCGGCGCCCGGACCGCCCGACGCGTGCGTGACCACCGCCAGATATCGATGGGCGTCGAGCCGGTCGGCTGCGGACGCCGCGGGGTCCACCAGCACGCGTTCGAACGCGGCGCCCGCTGCGACGAAATCGGCGTCGTCGAATCGCGTGTGGGCTTCGATTCGATCCGCGCTCTGGGCGCTGGCGACGGCCGGCGCGCCGAACGCGACGAGTGTCGCGGCGCCGATCGCAATGCGAGCCCGACGCGTCGCGATCACGCGGTGCACCGCGCGGGGCACCGATCGCGCAGCGACACGAGATGTCCGCGCGGTCACGGACACAACGATCCCATGGGCACGCAGGCCCCTTCGCAGCCGCAACCCGGAATGATCGTGTCGCAGCATGTGCCCGCACAGTTTCGCGTGCCGATCGGGCAGCACACCGCGCCCCGGCAGACGCCCGTGCACGCGCACGTACCGCCGCAGCCGTCGGCTCCGCAGAACATTTCCGGACAGCTCGGGACACAGACGCACTGTCCCGCCGTCGTGCACGTTTCGCGTGCGCCGCACGATCCGCACGAACCTCCGCACCCATCGGGTCCGCAGGCACGACCCGCACACGCGCGGTTGCACACGCACGTCCCGGACTCGCAGCGCGCGTTCGTCGGACACTCCGACGCCAGGGTCACCGGCAGCGCCGTGATCACGATCGTGCCCCCGACGCCGGCGCGCAGGTCGTACTCCGTGCAGCCGGCCGCCAACACGGCGCAGCCGTCGCCGCGGACACGTCCGTAGAAGCCGTAGCGCCCCGATCGCAGTACGCCGAGCGGCAGGCTGGAGCCAGCGGGCAACGCGTGCACCGAGGCGTGCAGGGGGCTCAGCGGGGTCTCGGCCGTTCGCCAGAGTGCGTCGCAGGCGGGGACGACGAACAAGTCGACACTGCGACCGCGGAACAACAACGACGCCGGTTCCGTCTGGATCCGAACTGCGTACTCGCCGGAAGCCGCACCGCAGCCGATCACGGCCAGCGTGATCGCGAGCCACGAGGAGGGGGGGACCGGCGATGGCATCGGGGCCGCGCATTCTAGCGCAGGTTCGCGCGGTCGTGCCCCATCGCGACGGGGAAGTGCGGGCGAAGATGGGGTACGCTGCGCCGCGACGATGGCGCCGGCGGAACTGACCTTCGACGAAGAGACGGACCTCTCGCCCGAGAGTCCCGCCCACGCGCAAACCAGCACGCGGCCGCGGACGCGGATCCGCTGGAGCGACGCCGACGGCACGTTCGATCGCGATGTATCCGGCCGCATCGTCGTGGGTTCCGCGGCCGGCGCGGACGTGTGCATCCGCGACCCGACCGTCTCGCGGCTGCACGCCGAGATCGACTGTCGCGACGACGGCGTGTGGGTTCGCGATCTGGGCAGCCGCAACGGGACCTTCGTCGAGGGAATCTTGATGACCGCGGCGCGCCTGCCGGCGGCGTCGACCGTCCGGGTCGGTTCCACGGCGCTCCGCGTCGAGTCGACTGCGGACGCGGAAACCGTGGAGTACTGGCCAGTGGATCGGTTCGGTCCGCTCGTCGGCCGAACGGCCGTGATGCGGGAGATGTTCGCGCAGCTCGATCGCGTGGCGAAATCCGAAGCCACCGTGCTGCTCCACGGCGAGACCGGGACCGGCAAGGAACTCGTCGCGCGCGCGATCCACGATGCGTCGCCGCGCTCGGGCGGACCGTTCATCGTCGTCGACTGCGGCGCACTCGCGGAGTCCATGCTCGAGGCAGAACTGTTCGGCCACGCGCGTGGGAGTTTCACGGGTGCGGTGACGGCGCGCGCGGGTGCGCTCGAGTCGGCGGAGGGCGGCACGGCGTTCCTCGACGAAATTGGCGAACTGCCGCTCGCAATGCAGCCACGATTGCTGCGCGCGATCGAGTCCCGAACCATCCGGCGTCTGGGCGAGAGCACGTATCGAACCGTCGACGTGCGCTTCGTCACCGCGACCCACCGAGATTTGCGACGCATGGTCAACGATGGGGCGTTTCGGGAAGACCTCTATTTCCGCCTCGCCGTGATCCCGGTGACCGTCCCCCCGCTACGAGCCCGCCTCGACGACATTCCGCTCCTCGTCGACTGCTTCCTGCCGCCGGCGCACAAACGGCCCGTCGATCCCGTGCTTCTGACCGAGCTGGTCTCGCGGCCGTGGCTGGGCAACGTTCGCGAACTTCGCAACGTCGTCGAACGCGTCCTGGCGCTGGGCGTTCGCCAGGCCCTGCGTCTGGACGAAACCGCCGCCGCCGGGGGCGTGCGGGCCCCTACGCCGAGTCCGATGACTCCTCCGAGCACTCCGAGCTTCGCACCCCCACCGCCGGTGCCGGTCGGCATCCAACCGGCGTGGAACTTCTCTGCAGACGAGCCGTTCAAAGACGTACGCGATCGTCTCGTCGACGCGCTCGAGCGGCAGTACATCGCGGCGCTGCTCGACCGACACCGACGGAACATCAGCGCCGTCGCGACGGCCGCCGGGCTCAACCGCGGGTACATCTACCGATTGATCCGCAAGCACGGACTGTGACCGAGGGGCACGCCCGAGCACGGGTGCAAGGCCCGACTCGCTCCCGCACATCGCCCTCGCGCCCGCGTTTCCGAACGCCGATACCGCCGCGTGCTCGTGCCGTCCGAGGTGGTTTCCGTGATGGAAACGCCGGGCGCCGGCCACGGAAGCCAGACGCCGTACCTACGCGCACCCGAACGGAGACCCACCATGGCACCCCCTCTCGAACGATCGCACGCTCCACTCGGCGACGCCGCGTTGATCCACCGCACGCCCGCGCCGCTGGGTCAGCTGCGACGGCTCGGCGCGTTCGGGGTGATCGCGGCGCTGGCGTGCGGGTGCGCGGCGGCGGTCTCGACCGGGGACGCTTCCGACTCGGCGCTCGCCGTCACCGACGGCAGGCCGACGGGAGTGGATGCCCTACTCAGCGACACGGTCGCGAGCGACGCGGCGCCCCCGGACGCCCCCGCGAGCGACGGGGGGACGCGGCGGCGGGCCACGATCGCGGCGGGGGTCAGCCACACCTGCGCGCTGGTGCGAGGCGCCGTACGCTGCTGGGGCGTCTACCAGCAATCGCACCTGGCCTTCTCGGGGGAGTTCCTACCGACGACCGAGATCGTCCCGATCACGGACGAGGTCGTCGAGTTGGCGGCGGGCGGCGCGCACGCCTGCGCGGTGCTGGCCGATGGGTCCGTGCGCTGCTGGGGCGACAATCGGTACGGCGTGCTCGGCGACGGCACCGCAGAAGTGCGTTCGACACCGGTCACCGTGAACGGGCTCGACGACGTGGTCCAGGTCAGCGTGGGAAGCATGGACACGTGCGCGCTCCGACGAGACGGCACGGTGCGCTGTTGGGGTGCGAACCAGCACGGTGAGTGCGGCGATGGGTCTAGAACGCCGCGCCCCACGCCTGTCGAGGTCGGCGGGCTACGGGACGTGGTGGAAATCTCGTTGGGACTCTCGACAAGCTGCGCGCTGTTGCGTGACGGGACCGTGCGCTGCTGGGGCGTGGTCGTCCCGTGGGCGACATCGGGCGGGATGGACATTGTCACCTCGCCGGTCGGGATCCCGGGGCTGCGCGATGTCGTCGAACTCGATCCCGGGGCCAGCAGCACTGCGCCGTACAGCCTTCTCTGCGCGCGACTCCGTGACAACACGGTGCGATGCCTGGGACCCAACGACGTCGGCCAGCTCGGGGACGGGACGCGCGAGCCGCGCTCGATGCCCGTCGCCGTCGTCGGCCTGCGCGAGGTCGCGCAACTCGACATGGGCCTGCACGGTTGCGCACTCAGGCAGGACGGCTCGGTCTGGTGTTGGGGCTACAACTGGTTCGGTGCGCTCGGCGATGGGTCGAGCAGTAACGTGCGCGCTGCGCCTGTCGCGGTCGTCGGGCTTCGAGACGCCGTGGAGATCACCGCGGGTACGTACCACACGTGCGCGCGGCTGCGAGACGACACCCTGCGGTGCTGGGGCTACAACGCGCGAGGGCAAACCATGGCGGGCGGCTGCTGCGCCGGGACGTTGTGCGGCCTCCCCGACGGCGCGTCGTGCGGCGCGACCACGGACGGCCTCGGGACCTGCGCGGACGGCTGGTGCTCCGGGTGCGGCGGTGCTGGGCAGCCGTGCTGCACGCCGGCACGCACAGCGGGACAGGTGTGTCGACCGTTGAACCTCTGCCGGGATGGCCGGTGCGAGGCATGCGGGCGCCTTGGCGAGCAGTGTTGTGCCGGCACCTGTGGCGACGCGAACTCGGTGTGCTTCGGGAATCGCTGCGTCGAGGCCGGGCGGCCGGGAGCGCCGTGCCTCGCCGGCAACGCGTGCACGGGCGGCTGCTGCGTACTGCGGGGCCACAGCGAGTTCGTGTGCGCAGCCGTCGGGACCGCGTGTCCGGCGCCCGCCGGCACCGTTGGCGGAAGCTGCTCCGTGGGCGGGTCGTGCGGCGCGTGCGGCGGGCTCGATCAGCCCTGCTGCCCGTCGCAAAGCTCGCGCATCCCGTTCTATTGCTCGGCCCCGGGCGTACGCTGCGGGGCCGCGATGCGCTGCGTCGCGATGTGATCGGTACGCACGACTGTCTGCCGTCGTGACGCGGTATTCAGGGATACGGTTGATCCTGAACGTCGTCGACCTGGAGGGTCGTCTGGATCCAGCGGTCGGCGAAACCCATGCCCGCAACCTGGCATCCCGCCACCCGGCCCCAGTACTGTGCCTTCAGCGCCAGATCCTCCCGAAGCGTCATCGGTAACAATCGCGGGGTGTTCGACGTGATGCCAGTGACTCGCTCGAAGCAACGCATGTCGCCATAGCGGATGCCCGCTTCGAGGTCGACCACGGCGATGCGATCGATCGTGTGGTCGTTGGGTTCCACGAGATGGACGACCTGCACACGATGGCCGACGGGGATGGGTGCTGCAACGAGGAGAACGACGACGTTCATGTCCAACGACCTATTCCACCCCACAGACGACGGCAAGCGCGGGATTTCGGCCCGCTTGCATCGAGAAAGAACGTCAGTTCCGTGGTCGGACGACGAAGGACTGCCTCACCGTGGCGACCGATCCCGAGTACGCGGAGAACCGAATGCGCTGGAGCATGTTCACGAAACACCCGGTGAGCGTCTCGGGGATCATCGCAGGGCGCTCGACCACTCGCGCCCGAAGAACCAACCCAGGCGGAGCCACTGCGAACGTGAGAACGAATCGACCCGCCAGCGTCGGATGCGTGCGGAGCGCCTGGCGGTAGCAAGCTCGAAACCACCCCAGTCGGGATCGCAGCACACCGGCGACGACCGAGGAGTTGATCGCGCCGGTGACTTCGGCCGCGGGGATCGTGACGAACGGGTCGGGGCCGCGTGGCACGGGTTCGACGCCGGACCAGCCCCCACTCGGCCCAGATCCGCCCCCGGGCGCGGTCGACGCACTGGACTGCGCGTGCGCCTGAGCGCAGACGCAGGTCGACAATGCCAACCATGTGCAGAGCACGCGCGCGGATGCGCGTACGTACGGCAGGCTCGAGCCACGGCGTTTTCGCATCGCACGGCATGATAGCGCGATCCGGTCACGGTGCCGGAGGAACGTCGGTCGGCGCGCTGGCGTTCGGGCATCGGTTCGTAGATGCGTTTGAGCGCGGGCGCCAGCCGCTGGCTGATGCTGCCGACGACACAGAGCAGGTCGCTCTGACGCGGCGAGAACCGCGGCGCTTCCGCACCGAAGCGGGCGACGTCGTACTTCGGTGCGCCCGTCGCGAAGAACTCCATCGCACAGCGCGCCGTCGCGAACGGATACTGCGCTTGTTTCAGATCACGCCCATCGCAATCGCCCACATCGGCCGGCGGTTGCGCGGTGTCCGGGCGGCGAGTTCGAGATCGGCGAGCCAGTGCGCCTGCGAACAGCGGGTAGGCCGGTTTTCACGACTCCGACGGCACAGTGGTTCGATCGTGTCCGTTCGGCCGAAGTTTACAGAATGAATAGCGGTTTGGCGTAGCGCCGTGAAAATGGATCCGCGCAGTTCTGCGGCGACGGTTCAAGGCGCTTCACCAAAGCGCGGTTGAACGAAGCCGCGGAGCCGCCACGAGTTCAGCAGCAGGCCGGATATGGGGAAAGAGCGAAGCGCGGCTGCGGCGGCCGATGCGTTCTGCTTCGTTGCCAGTCCAACCGTGAGGGCTCCGGTGGGCGGAGCGAGCGCCGATGCAGTGCAGCGCGGGCCCGAAATGGCGGTGAGACCGATGTGCAATGCCGGCAAACGGTCGAGCGCATCACGACGAGACGGAGCGGCCCATCGCGTGCGATCGTTTCGGGATCGACGCGAGCAGTCACGGCTGCGCTCTCGAGATCGTCGACGACGCTCATGACGTGTCCGGCTCGAATGGCCGCGAGGCCCACGGCTCGCCCAGCGGCCGGCGCACGACCGCCTGGCGACCGCAACGCGTGCAGACGCAGACGTCGACATTGCAGAGCGACACGAGCATCTCGGGCCAAGACTCGGGAGATCCCGTCACGGTGGGGCGAGACTCGGCCGATCGCGGCGCGATCAACGCGCGCGCGACAGGGAGTTTCGTTCGGACGTTCCCCGGGGCGTATAGACCGTAGTGCCGGATCTTGGTGCTCGCTTCGCTCGCGAGGGATTTGTGGCACGTGCTGTGCGACTCGTCCGAGGAACTCGGTCGCAGGCAGCGTGCAGTGATCTCCGTTCTTGGTTCGGAAGGTGACGCGACCCTCCGCATCGAGCGACTCGATGCGATCGTTCGAGATGCCGACACGATGGGTGTATCGGCCCAGATACGCGTACACCTGCTCGGCGCCGGCAAACGGTTTCTTGGCATACACGAGCCACCGCGTGCGATGGAGTTTGTCGCGCACGCGCGTGAATGTGTCCGGCGCGTCGGATGGTAGACGAATGGATTCGTCGCTCAGTCCGCGGTCGATGGCATCAAGCGTGCTCGCTTCGCTCGCGAGAGATAGTGCGCGCCGAGAACTCGCATCGGAAAGAGGTAGTCCGCACGACGCGACCGCACCCCCGACGTACCATCAGCCGACAAGCCACCCGCACTGACAATGCAGTGGAGGTGAACGTGATAGTTGAGATCGCGAGTCCAGGTGTGCAGTACCGTCGTGATGGCTGGCTGTGCATCGAGGTGTCTCGGCGTTGCCGCGATTTCAAGCAGCGTGGCAGCGCCGAGCCGCGTGAGCAAGCCATATACGACCTTGGCGTTGGAGCGCGGTATCTCGCGCAATTCCGACGGAAGCGTAAAGACGACGTGGAAGTAAGGCACTGGCAGGATGAGCGCGGTGCGTTCCTCGAGCCAACGGGCTTGATCGAACGACTGGCATTGTGGGCAGTGACGATTGCGACATGAGTTGTACACGGGAGTGTCGTGTCCGCAGGCTTCGCAGTGCTGCACGTGCCCACCGAGCGACTCGGTGCGACAGCGCGCGACCTCGGAGAGGACTTTCCGCTGCCGATCGGTCCACCGCGGCCCGACCGCTGCGCCGTATTGACGTGCAATCTCTCCCAGCGTCACACGCGTGGACGATCTCAACGCCACCGAGCGCGAGGAACCGTCCGACGCGTGTACGTGCCCCGCTCTCGCGCCGGGCACGCGGGCTATCCCGCGGGTGCCCCGGGCGTCGGCGGTGGACCGAAAACATCAAGCGGGCTGCGAATACGCGCGCGGCGCGCCTCCGTCAGATGGGTATACCTGGCGGTGCTCGTGATGCGCACGTGTCCGAGCAGGATCTGGACGCTCCGAATGTCTTCACCGGCCTCGAGGAGGTGGGTCGCAAACGAGTGTCGGAGCAAATGCGGATACACATGCTGCTTCAACTTGGCGCGCAGCACGGCCTTGTCGAGCGCGCGGTGGACGGCCTCGCGCGTCATCGTTCCGTGGTACGCCGGGAACAGCAGCCCGGTGCGCGAGAGCTTTCGACGGTACATCCGCCAGTACTCCCGCAACACAGGCAGCGCCCGAGCCGGCAGCGGCGTGCTCGCTTCGCGAGCGAGAGATGCAGGCGATTCTTCGTGCGGCGCACGTGGATGACGCGACGTTCGCCGTCGACGTCCTCCACGTGAAGGCTCTGCAACTCGCCGACCCGCAGGCCGGCGCCATAGAGAAGAATGAACATCGAGCGGTGTTCTACGTTGCTCGCGCCCGCGAGCAGTTGCTCGATCTGTTCGGTCGAGAGGATGTCAGGCTCGGGACGATCAACCCGGATCTGACGGAACGATGACGTCACTCCGGGCCGGTGAAGCGTCACCGTGTATAGAAAGCGCAATGCGGCGAGATGCACATTGATCGACGTCTGGACGAGGCCGCGGTCGTTTCGCAGGTGCAACAGATACCCGCGCACATCGTCGGCGCCCATGTCTCGCGGCGAGCGGCCGCAGTGACGAACGAATCCCACGACCGCGCGCACGTGTGCTCGCTTCGCGAGCGAGGGATTTGTGGGGTCGGCGTCCTCGAAGTTCAAGATCCTCGATCATCCGTTGGCGAAGTGTTCCCATCGCGTCTGCTCCTTCTGCCGACGACATGGGTCGCGGACGGAACAAGCGTCGCGCATTGCCGGGCGTGGATCAAGCGAGCGGGACGTGCGAGGATTGCAGCGGCAGTCGATGACGGACGATGCAATAAATCACAGCGAGCGAAACGCCTCTCACGCTGCCGCGGAGCGGCTTCGTTCAACGCATCTCATGCGAAGCGATCTCGGAACCCCGGCCGCTTCTCATCCCGAGCGCGGCACCCTTGCGCCATTTTTCGGAAATTCTCTCCCCCGCCGCGGCGGTCTTCGGGCTCAATGGACATCGCACGGACATCGCGCAGACAACGTCCGTCGGCCGCGAGTAACGTCCGTCGGCCGCGAGTCGGTACCGGAGAGCCAGCTTCAGCGTACCGTGCCTACGGATACCGAATCGGACCGCGCAGGATCCCGCGGAACCGACAGTACGAGAGATACAGGTGGACTCCCGAGTACTCCGGAAAGTCTACGTCGCGAAACTCGATGTCGAGCAGGTCGCCCTCGGCGAACGCGCCATGCAGAACGCGCCACGAGCCGCGCAGTGGCCACATCCAGCCGTCGCAGGCCGGGCACATCACCGCGCCGTCGGGCAGTGTCACGACTGCGGCGAGCGAAGCCTCGTTGCGCGTCGGCAGCGGGCGTCGCGGTACCATTATGCCCGTTGCGCCGGTCGCGAGGACGACGTCTTCGAATTCGGCATGGAGGCTCTGGCGGCTGCCGGGCAGTGCATCTTGGATGGGATCCCCGCTGATCCCGTGCTTGACGCTGGATCGTGCCACCCCGGGCGTCGCCGCGGTGTGCCACCAGTCCTGGCCGATCCCGCACCGCGACGAAGCGACGTTGTTGGCCGTCCACTCACAGTAGAAGAACGGCGCATCCGGGCACGGAATTGGCACGTCGAAAGTCGGTGGGCGATCTCCCAGCGCATCGGTTCCGCCGTCGATGCCGATGTCCGAGTCACCGTCGGCAGTTGGCGCTGCCTCGGTCGTGTCGTTCCAGTCGGCGCTCGGTCCATCGGTCGCTGACGATTCGTCCGCCAGCACGTCGTCGGCGAGATCGTCGACGCCGGCGTCGCTGGACGCCGCGTCCGGAAATCGTGGCCCTGTGGCGCACGCCGCCGCTGCCGCCGTTGCAACGGCCGCGGCGATCCAAGTCGAGCGCCGAGTGCCTCTCAGTGCCATGGCGGCGGACCCAACGGATCGGTGGTGCCTCGCAGCATCGCGAGGTTGTAGCGCGAACCGCCGGCGGTACCCGTTGCGCGGACTCGCACGCGGTACGTGCCCGCACGACGCGACACGAGCGTCAGTTGCTGTCCGTCGGGCTCGGACGATCCGTCCGTGTCGGCAACGATCGGCGAGCGAGCGCCGCCGGGCTCCAGGAACTGGAAGTACATCTGCTCTGGCGGCCCGAGAACCGACAACTCGAGCGCACACGACGGCGACGCGACACCGTACGTCGTTGCGGTCACACGCTCGTTCTGTTGCAGCGCGACCTCGTACCAGTCGCACGTCTGCCCCGTCTCGCACGCGTTCCACGTCTCGTAGCCCGACTCACCGGCGCCGTGGGGTAGGGCGTTGATGACCACGCCGCCGACCGCCGTCGGCATCGGGCGTGGGGACGCATACGTCCCGGCCTCCGTGCAGTCGCTGCACCCTGCGTGTGTGGTCTGGACCTCGTAGTTGCCGCCCACGCCGTTCCAACGGACGTAGAGCCAGTAGTGTCCCTCGCTCGCGGACGGAACCGAGACCGAGCCGGAGCCCGACGCGATCGGAGATCCGCCCGGCGGCGTGATGCCCGTCGAGAAGTACAGTTCCAGAAGGGGCGCCGACGAGAGACCTGCCGCGGTGAAGGTCAGCGCTCCCGAATAGCCGCCCGGCGAATCGTAGCGGAACACGTCGTCGTCGGGCGCGGCGTTCATCACGGCCGACACGGTTTCCGTCGGACGCAATGCGCCGGCGGTCACGGCGTCCACGGCCTGATCGGGAAAGTCGTCGACGAGGTTCTGCATCAGCAGGTCATACGTTCCGCCCGCGTACCACAACACGTTGCGCACGCGCACGGCGACGGCGCGCGCGCTGCCGGTCGAGACCTCCAGCGTGGCGTTTCGCGCCTCCGGCGTGCCGAAGCCGTCCCAACACCCAGGCGAGTCGGCCAGCCACGCGCCCGTGACCCAGTCGTACGCCTCGAGGCACAGATCGACGTCGGTGCTCGCGGTCGTCGCTCGGAATCGGTACGTCGAGTACGTCTGCGTCGCCGCGAGGAACGTGTCCCAGTCCCAACCGGACTGAAACTTCAGCGGCGTCCCCGTGGGACCGCCTGTCGACAAGTAAACACCCGCCGAGTCGTTCACCGGCCGCACCACCTCTGCGCGTTCGACGTTGTCGGTCGAGTCGTCGAGCCACGCGAACGACTCGGTGTCCAGCGAGTGGAACGCGTCCGTGATCTCGTACGCGCCGTCCGGCACGCGATCGACCATGCGCGTGTGGTACGTGTCGCTTCCGACCGCGAAGGAAAGACCCCACGGGATCGCAATGTTCACGCCGTGCCACGCCGCGAGGCCGTCGTAGTAGCCCGCCGTGTGACTCAGCACCGCCGCGAGGCTGTGCCAGATCCGCCCGTTCCAGTAGTCGTTGCTCACGCAGATGTTGATGCCCATGCCGCCGGGATCCTCGCCGTACGGTTGCCAATCTACGATGTAGGACGGCTGCGTAGGGAATCGTGCGATGCACTCGTTGCGGGATGACGCGCGATACATGCAGCGGCCGTAGTCGTGCGCCCCGGTCCAGCACGCCTCGTTCGCCGCGCATGGATAGAATCCGGCAGTGGAACATCCCGGGCTCGCCTCCGCACAGTGGTTCGATCGTGTCCGTTCGGCCGAAGTTTACAGAACTCTGGGTCTTCAGCAACTTGAGTGGGTACTTTGTGACAGAGAATGTCCTAGATCGGCTCGAGGGTGCAGGTGAGGATCTTCAGTCGGAGGTATTCTTCGTCGGTGATGCCGTACGCTCGCCGTTGGATGACGCGGATCTTGCCGTTCAGTCCTTCGATGAATCCGAGTGATACCTTGTTCTCGGGTCGGCAGTGCGCGGCGATGCCATCCCAGTGTCGATCGATCATCTTCGCGAACTTCTCGAAGTGCTCCAGCTCCCGGCCGACGAGCGCCGCACACCAGTTGTCGAAGAAGCGTCGTGCCCACGCCTCGCTCGTGTAATCCCAGAGTTGCCCGAACGATTCCTTGAGGACGTACGCGATGTTCAGCCGCCGGTTCACGCGGAGCAGGGCATTCAACGCTCGGCGGCCGTCGGTCGTCAGGTTTTCGCGATGAGCGAGCAGCGTGTATCGCTGGCCCTTGATGAATTTGCGGTCGTGACCCTCGACGCGCTTGTACTCGCTGCGACGCACGCGATCCATCGCATCGCCGAGGTGACGAAGCGCGTGAAACTTGTCGTAGAGGATGGCGGCGTGGGGCACGTGCCGGCGCGCGGAGTTCAGGAAGGGTCGCCACATGTCCATGACGACCAAGCGCACTCGCTTCGATCGCTCTTCCCCGAGCCAAACGAAGAACTCGTCCATGCTCGACTCCTTCCGATCTTCCCCGCCGAACCAGATCGGACGCTTGCGGATCAGGTCGCTCACGACGATGCGGTACGTATGCCCTCGGCGAATCGAAATCTCGTCGATGCCGAGAACGCTCGGCGGGGCTGGTGGCCGACGCTCAAGTTGCGCAGTCATGTACGCGATGTCGAGATCCTTCACGGTTCGCCAACTGAGGTGAAGCTCCTTGGCGACGTCGTGAATCGTCGCCGAATGGCACCGACGACCAACGTAGAACGCAAAGCGCTTCGTCACAAACGGACTGCCGATGACCGCGTCGATGGATTCCTTCCTCACGGCTGCGCACTGCATGCATCGTACGCGACGCAGTTCGATGTCCACAAATACCCTCGTGTCGCCGCACGGCAGGTCGCGAACGAGGTGGCGCCGATGGTCGTACCATGTGAAGTGCACCGTGCCGCACGTCCCGCACACGACTCGCCGAGTGCGGCGATCGAGCGTCACAACCCGAGCGAGCGAGTCGCCGAAGATGCCGCGCACGGTTCGGCGGACACGAAAGCCATCGATGCGATAGGCATCGGAGAGGAACCGCTTGGGGACGCGTCGACGCATGGCCTACGCGTGCCAACATTTTTGTCCTCGCAAAAGTCACAAGTTGCCGAGAATCATCTTGCGAAACTCAACCCATCGCAATCACCCACTCAAGTTGCTGAAGACCCACAGAACGCATCTCATGCGAAGCGATCTCGGAACCCCGGTGTCGTCGAATTGGCCCTTCCGATTCCTATCCGCATAAAGACGACGGCGGCCGCCGCGCCGTCGGGCATCGGGCGATCGCATTTTCGGGGGCGGCGGAATGACTTCGGGTTGTGAGGGTGCGAGGGGTGTCAGCGAATGGGCAGCGACCGCACTCGCACCATCGTTCGCGCGGACGTAGCGATCGCACCGGCGGCGAGCGCCACGTCGAGCGTGACGACGACGCTACCCCGCCGCTCGGCCTCGTCGAGAATGGCCACATCGCTCGCCGCAGACAATCCGACGTCGCCGACATGCTCTGTGTCGTGGCCGTGGGCGCGCAAGAGAGCCACCGCACTGCGGGGGAGTCCCTGATCCAGCAGGAACTTCAACCGCGCCCAGGCAGCACGACGACCTGGTCGTCAAGGACCGCCGCGGCGTAAGCGAGCGCTTGAGCGATGTCCTCGTCTTGCAGCTCGGGGAACTCCGCTCGAATGGTCTCGCGATCGTGATGTGTCGCGACGATGTCGAGCCGCGCTGCACGGTGAGACGAGGGTCGCGCACGCACAACTGACCGTTCATTCGTCCTGGTTCGGATGTGATGCGATCGAATGGCATGACCCAGTTAGCTTTCACGATCAGGCACGAGAGAGCAAGTCGAGGACTGCTCCCCCGGGCCGATCGAATCCCCGAGCACCGCCGACGACCCGGCCGCGGCCCGCCGCGCGCCAACGGAAAGGTTTGTTCACCGACCGTTCGACGAGAAGTGCTGATAGTCGCGTTGGGTGACCCAATTGCCGCCCCAACGCCATCCGATCGCCGCGAACAGCCGCACGACGACGTCGTCTGCGCGGATCAAGCCCGGGCGCGCGCGGTGTCGATCGAGGTACGCGGACCCCGCGGGTGGCGACACCGTGCCCGAAGAGACGTAGGGATTCTGGATCGGGTTGATGTCGATTGCGAGACCCGAGGCGTGTTGTGACCAAACGCCCGGCCGGCCCGCAACCTCGCGACAGTTGAATGCCGACGTGTTGTTCGCCGCCATCGATCGGTGGTCGTCGCCGTCGTACGCGTCGACGAGTTCGAGGCGCTCGATCGCGAAGTGCGCCGCGAAGAGCCCGCGCAACACACGAACAAGTCCGTCCGCGTGGGCGGCATTCACGACCACACGTCCCGAGTGAATGGCACCATCGAATCCCCAGTGCGTGACCGTCAGCAGACGCAACTGCGCAACGGACACCGGACATCCCGCGTGCCACGAGTGCGGCAGTTGCGCGGCGTTGACGGCGGACACACTCGCGTGAAAACGCGCGTCCGGCGGTAGGTTTCGTCGATTCTGCGCACTCGCCGGGTGCAACACCGCCAGCACGAGAATCGCGACGGTCGCAGACGCCGCGCGCGACATCACGTGTCGACGACCGCCCGCGCGCTCACGGCCTTCCGCGTCGTCTCGCCCGGCCAGCGCGACGGCCGCCGCGATGCGTTGCTCCACGTCGCCGTGTTCGCCCGTCAGTACTTCGACGAGCCGCAGACTCTCTGCTTCGCGCACACGCTCGATCACAGCGTCGATGCATCGTTTCGCCTCCGCAGCCGACATGCGCGCTCGCAGCGTGACGACGTCCCCTGAGGAGAGCGTGAACGACATCGACGTGCCACTTCGGCCGATGTTCGTGATCTGATCGTACGGAAGGAATCGATCCTTCCCGGTCCGCCGTACGACCACGCCGTCACGCCCGACAACGACTTCGGCGGGCGCACTGCGCATCGACGCAACGAGCGCTGCCAGAGCCGACAGTGCCAATGCACTGATGGACCCCCCGGCGGGCGGCGCGGAACCTGGCGTCTCGGCGATCGACACGGGTGGATGATAGCAAGAGTGCGGGGCACTCAGTGCGCAGCGCGCACCGCCACGAGTACCTCCCGCGCGTGGCCGATGACATGCACGCCCGCGAACGTGTGCGCGATGCGGCCGTCGCGACCGATCACGAACGTCGTACGCCGTGCCGCTCCCTCATGGACTTCGACGCCGAACGCAGCCGCGAGTCGGCCGGCCGGGTCGGAGATCAGACCGAACGGCAGCGCGTGTGCCGCCGCGAACGCTCGATGGGTTTCCAGCGAATCCGTGCTGACACCGAGTACGTCGGCGCCGGCCTCGGCGTACACTTGGCGTTCGTCACGGAACGCCTCTGCTTCGCGCGTTCAACCCGCGGTCTCGTCCCGCGGATAGAAGTACAGGACCAGCACCCGAGTGCGTGGCCACGAACCGACATCAACGTGCTGGCCGTCGTGCGTGATCGCGCGAAACGTGGGCACCGGTTCTCCATCCGCGAGGAGCACCGATCGGCCCGGTGCCTCGACCGTCAGCGTCGGCTCTCCGGGCACAGCACCGGCCGGCGCGCGCGAATTCGAACCGTTCGCCGCCGCAGCGCGCGACGCCGGAGCTGCGGGTGACCGCGTGCACGCGGCAGTCAGGAAACACAAGACGAACAAGCGACATCGGTGCCGAGTGGAATTCATGCGCAGCGGAGCATACAGGATCTTCCCACACGATCCGACCCGTGGAATGGTGACGACGATATGATCTCGATTCCGCCCTTGTACTCGCATCCGCGGGTGGTCGCCTTTCAAGACATCGACGCCGCGGGCATCGTCTTCTTTGCGCGCATCTTCGAGTATTTTCACGACGCGTACGTGGCGCAACTCGCGGCCCGTGGAGTGCAACTCGCGGACACCTTGCGTTCGCGTGCGTGGGGCGCACCGCTGGTCCACGCGGAGGCCGACTACCGCAAGCCCATGCACTTCGGCGACCGCATCGACGTCGACATCGTCTCGGCCACGCTCGGCGACACGTCGATGACGGTGCACTACAGCGTGCGGGCCGGGAGTGCGGACGCGCGGGAGCTCGCTGTTGGAAAGACCGTGCATGTCTTCATCGACCCATCGACGGGAACGCCGCGCGCCATCCCGCCAGAGGTTCGCGCAGCGTTCAGCGCTCCGGTGCCCACGGCGTGAGCTGCGATGCAGCGTCCCGTGCGAGCCGCGCGCGGTCGGGTTTTCCGTCCGCGGACAGTGGCAGTTCAGACACGAAGGCGAGTCGACGTGGCCATTTGAAACGTGCCAGTCGTTCGCGCAGGGCGTCGGCCAGCATGCGCTCGACCTGCTCGGCTGGCACATCGACGACCAGTGCCGCGGACACGACGTGATCCCACTCGGCATCTTCGGTTCCAAACACCGCCGCGGATTGGACACCGGGACAGCACTCGAGTGCTCGCTCGACCTCGAGCGGATAGACATTCTCACCGCCCGACACGATGAGATCGGAGCGCCGGCCGCAGACCTCGAGTCGGCCCACACCGTCGAGTACGCCGTGATCGCCGGTATCGCATCCCGCGGGTGGCACCGACTCGCCGCGCCAATACCCACTCATGAGCGTCGCACCGCCGACTCGGATTTCTCCGGCGACTCCGGCGTTCACGGAATGGCCGAGCGCATCGACGACATCGACCCGCACGCCCGGGAGCGCGCGGCCCACGCCGGGCTCGAACTGCCTCGCGTCGCGCGGGGACTGCACGGTCACCTGCGAGCACGCTTCGGTCAGGCCATACGTCGTCAGCGCAGCAATGTTGCGCTCCGCGCACGCGCGCATGAGCGATTCGGGCGCCGCAGCGCCCCCGACGAGAATTGCGCGAGCACGCGACAAGACGTTGTGTCGGTCGGCGGCAAGCAACCGCCGCAACATCGTGGGAACGACGGACATCAGCGTCACGCCGTCGTTTACGATGGAATCGAGCGCCTCGTCGGCGTCGAACTTCGAGTGCAGCACGACGCATTTGCGGGCCGCAAGACAGCGAGTCAATACCGACAGTCCGCCGATGTGGCAGAGCGGCATGCAGAGCAACCATCGGTCGTCGCGACGCCACGACAGGTTTGCGCCACTGCCCACAGCGCTCGCGACGAATGCTCGGCGGGACAGAACCGCTCCCTTCGGGCGGCCAGTGGTGCCCGATGTGTAGACGACGGCGAGAGGCGCTTCCATCGTCGTCGGCGGTGGCGCGCTTCCCACCGGGTCTTCGGCCGCCGCGGATGACTGCACGTCGGAACTCACGATCCATCGGGCCGACGGCCAGTCCGACGCAACGACTTGGCGCTCGGCCTCGGTCCAGCGTGGGTGCATCGGCACGAACGACGTTCCGCGGTCGATGAGTGCGAGAATCGTCGCGAGGGTCGCGGGGTCATTGGCGCAGCGCAACAGGATCTGGCCGTTCTCGTTGGCGCCGGCGGAGGCAGACTCGACCCTTGCGATGATGCCCGCCGCGAACTGTGCGAGCGCCTCGAACGTCCACGTCCGACCGTCGGCAATCAGCCCCGGCGAGTTCGGCGCGTCGCGGGCGGCGGCGCGGATGCTCAGTTCGTCAACCACGCAGCGCGCTCCGATCCGCCGCGGAGAGTCCAAGTCCTGGCATCGTCGACGGTCGAACAAACCCGTCGCCACTCGACTGTGGCACGCGAATCGACGGCGGCGCGTCAAGGAGCGCATGCCGATCGAGTCCACTCGCACGATCGATTCCGGGGAGTGCAAGCGCGAGTTCGCACGCCGACGCGAGCCCGACAGGACCATCGAATGCGTGGCCCACGACCACGGCCCGTCCGAGGCCCCGCGCGAAGCTCGCAATGTCCCACGCGCGGGACCAGCCAAGAAACTGCGGCTTCAACACCGCCACGGCGCAACCCGGAAGCGCGAGCACACTTTCGGCCACTTGGGAGTCCTCGAGCGCCTCGTCCGCCGCCCACGGCACGGCACACTCACCGAGACGGGAGAGGTCCGCACTCCGCACGGGCTGTTCAAAGTACTCCAGGCCAGTGTTCGCGAGCGTGTCCATGGCACGCCGCGCGTCATCGACTGACATCGCTCCATTCGCGTCGATTCGAAACCGCACATCCTGACCGCACTCACCGCGCACCGCGCGAAGGACGTCCGAGAGCGCTGCCACCGAGCACTCCGAAGGGGTCCATTTCCACTTGATGACTCGGATCCCTCGCGCGACGAGATTCCGCGCGTCGCGCATCGCTCCGGTTCGCTGGCCGCAGCGGAGGACGCCGTTCGTCGGCAACGCCACGACGATCGGTCCGTCGGCCCGACGAGCGCAGTGCGCGACCGACACACCGCGTCGCTGCGACACGAGATCCAACAGCGCGGTCTCGAGCGCGAACGTCGCGCACGGCGTTCCACGAAGATTCACGCGGACGGACCTCAACGCCGTCTCGAGACACTCGAACACGGGACCGCTCTCCGGAAGGTCATCCATTCCCTTCACGGCCCGTGCCACGGCGTCAGCGCACGCTCCGAGGTCCTCCGAAGATCGACCGGCCATTGGTGCTGCCTCGCCGACTCCCGTCGCACCGCGTTCGTCGGTCAACCATACGTGAAGACCCGTTCGTTCGCGCGGAGCGCACCCGTCGCCTGGACCGGTCACGCGTCGTGTCCAACTCGTCAGGCGGTGATCGGCGACGCGCATCGTCCGCGCTCACAGTACCAGCGACATCGTGAGCAGCGCGCCAAACACGAGAAGCAGACGAGCGGTCGACACGAGGCATAGGTTGAGCCGCTCCGCGGATGTCTGCGTCGCCAGCGTTCGTACGAGCCCGACGCCCCAAGGCAGCGTCACGCATGGCAGTAGACTCCAGAGTGCCAGTCTGTGCGTCGCACAGAGCACGATTGGAACGGCATACGCGAGCACCAACAACGCGGCGTACTCGCACACGCCGCATCGCCGTCCGAAACGAACCGCAAGCGTGCGTTTGCCTGCGACGACGTCCGTCTCGATGTCCCGCACGTTGTTCACGACGAGGACCGCCGTCGCGAGGCCGCCCACCGACACAGCACACCACCACGCAATCGCGGGCACGCTTCCGCCAACGACGTAGACGGTTCCGCACACCGCGACGAGGCCGAAGAACACGAACACAAACACGTCGCCGAGGCCGTGATAGCCAAGCGGCCAGGGCCCGCCCGTGTACGCGACGCCCGAGGCCACCGACGCGATACCAATCGCCACGATCGGCCAACCGCCCACGGCAACCAGGTACGATCCCGCAACGGTCGCGAACAGAAAGCTCAGCAACATGCCCGCGCGCACCTGCCTCGCAGCGAGCAGACCCGCCTGCGTCACGCGGATCGGCCCCTTTCTCAACTCCGTGTCTGCGCCCTTTTCGAAATCGAACACATCGTTCGCGAGGTTGGTGCCAATCTGTATTCCCATCGCGCCGAGGAACGCTGCCGAAGCCGCGAGCAGATTCGCGTGACCCATGCGGCAGGCAATCGCGACTCCGACCATCACGGGAACGGCGCCGGCAGTGAGCGTCGCCGGCCGCGTTGCAATCAGCCACGCACGCAGCGATCCGGGCGCGACGAGTGTCGTGGCGGTCGTGGTCATCGGCGGCTACGGCAGGCGCTTGAACCGCCCGAACTCCGGTGCACGCTTCTCGAGGAACGCATTCTTTCCCTCCTGACCTTCTTCGGTCATGTAGAACAGCAGCGTCGCACTGCCCGCGAGTTCCTGAAGTCCCGCTTGACCGTCGCAGTCCGCATTCAGCGCCGCTTTCAGGAATCGAAGCGCCATCGGACTGTTCTGCAGAATCTCGCGGCACCAGCGCACCGTCTCCGCCTCCAACTGTGCGAGCGGCACCACGGCATTCACCAGTCCCATGTCGAGCGCCTGCCGCGCGTCGTACTGACGACAGAGAAACCAGATCTCGCGCGCCTTCTTCTGACCGACGATGCGCGCCATGTACGAAGCTCCGTATCCGCCGTCGAAGCTGCCGACCCGCGGTCCGGTCTGCCCGAATCGTGCGTTGTCGGCGGCGATCGTGAGGTCGCAGAGCAGGTGCAACACGTGCCCGCCACCGATGGCATAGCCCGCAACCATCGCGATCACCGGTTTCGGAAGCGTGCGAATCTGCCGCTGAAAGTCGAGAACGTTGAGCCGCGGAATGCCGTCGGCGCCGACGTATCCACCGTGGCCGCGCACGCGCTGATCGCCTCCACTGCAAAACGCTTCGTCGCCTTCGCCCGTCAAGATCACGACACCGACGTCCGCGTCGTCCCGGGCGTCGGCGAACGCCCGGCTCATCTCCGCGACCGTTTGCGGCCGGAACGCGTTCCGAACGTCGGGCCGGTTGATCGTGACCTTGGCGATCCCGTCGCCCGATCTCTCATAGCGAATGTCTTCGTAGCCGCCAGAGGCTTTCCACTGAACCAGTGTCATGGGGATTGTCCGTCGTGAGGAGGGATGTGCGCGTTTCGCGCTGCGGGCATCGAAAGAAACCGTGAGAGCAATTCGGCGAACGCCGCCGGCTGCTCCAGTGTGACGTTGTGCCCGGCCTCGGGGACGATCTCGAAGCTTCCGCGACGTGCCGCGCGGGCTGCGCGCTCGGCCAAGGGTGCGCACCGTGAGTCCAGCGCTCCGGCGACGAAGTGCAGCGGAACATCGCAATCGGACAGCGCGCTCCATTGCGACGGCATTCGGCCCAGTCCCAGACTACGCATCGCCGACGCAACCGCAGGGACGGAGTGCGCGCATCGCTGTCGACGTTGGCGCTCGAGCGCGTCGGACTTCAGCGTGATCTGCGTTGCGAAGACCGGTTGTCGCTCCCAGGATTCGACGAACGTGTCCAGCCCGTCTCGGACCAACGCATGCGCCTGTTCGTCGTCCCACCGAGCGCGCTGCTCGCGTTCTTCGCCGTCCGGCAGCCCTGGATGCGCGCCGACGAGCAACGCGGCGCGCACGCGATCGGGATGTCGCACCGCGAGCGCCAGGGCCAGCCGCGCCCCCATCGAGTATCCAACGATGTACGCCCGGCGATCGACCGGCAGCGACTGCGCGATCGCGTCGACAGCGTCGCAGAACCCTGCCCCGTCGGGAAGGGCGGGCTGGGTGCCGTGCCCCGGCAACGTGAGCGCGATGCAATCCGCGCGCGTCCGCAGCGGACCGACGATGGGTTCCCACGATGCGGCGCTGCCGAGATATCCATGGAGAAACACGACGGTCGGGCGTCCGCTCGTCTCGCCTCGCAACGCTGCTGTCAGCTCACGCTGCAGACTGGCGGCCTCGTGAGGCGGCACCACCGCCTCGATCACTGCGTGGCGACGCGATGCGATGGCCGCAGCCGTGGCGCGCGCGATCTCCCACGGCGACTCGACGCGCTCGCACGCGATGCCAAACGCGGCGGCGGCGCGATCGAGAGAAACGTTGGAGGGCGTGACGAACAAGCGCTCGAAGTCGTCGGCCACCGCCGCGCAGTCCGCAACAGGCAACTGCTCGAAGAGACGACCGCCACCGTTTTGAATGACGACGATCACGACCGGACGCTCGCAGTTCCGGAGCGCCGCGAGCCCCCCGATGTCGTGCAGAAACGCAAGGTCACCGACGAGCGCGACCACCGGAGCATCGGTGACGGACGCCGTGCCGGCACTTGCAGAGATCCACCCGTCGATGCCACTCGCACCGCGCTGATGAACGACCGTGATTTCCTTCTGTGTGGGATCACACCACGACTCGACGTCGCGAATCGGGCCGCTGTTGCCGAGCATGAGAACGCCACCGGCCGGCAGTGCCTCGAGGACGCCCCGTGCCACGGTACTCGCGCCTCCCGCAGAACCTTGCGCCAATCGCGCGGCGACGGAGCGTGCGTTGCGGTCGAGTTGGGCGATCCGTTCGCACCACGACGCGTCGGGACGCGATGCGCGTTGGCCGAGCTGCCGCGCAACTTCGCCCAGCATCGCGGACGCCCGACCGCGGACGAACATCCGCGCGCTCGACCATGGGTCCGCCCACTCGCTCGACGACACGACGACGCGCCAGATGTCGACTCGCCCGGCCCACCACGTCCCAACGCTCGCGGACACCGGCGCACGGCCGACCTGCACGATGACGTCGGGTGAGATCGACGCTCGGATGCCCGGGTCGCGCAGCCACGCGTCGAACGCGCTGCACAGGACAACGCCCTCTTGTGCCCCACCAAACCGCAATCCGCTGCTGGCCTCCGCGAGAACGGGTGCCCCGATCGAACGCGCCAGTTGCACCACGGCCCGGCGCAGCGCTTCGCCGTCACTCGGGTCGTCCGCCGGACCACACACGATGAGCGGACGACGCGCGGCTGCCAGTCGAACGACAAGCGCTTCCAGGGACGCGGGCGCGTCGCACGACGTCGGGCCTACGATCTCGACCGCGGGCTCGCGCAACAACCGATCGAACTCAGGTTGCCACTCCGCGGTGCCACTGTCGGCGACGGGCTCCAATGGCTTGCGAAAGCGTGCATTGACATGGACCGGGCCGGGCGGCGTGCCGCTCGAATACGCGACCGCTTGCGCTGCGACGCGAAGCACAGAGCGCATCGCGAGCGGACTCGGTGTCGGAGTCCCGAGCTCGGCAAAGTGAAGCACCGAATCGCCGTACAGCTTGACTTGATCGAGGACCTGCGAGGCTCCAGCATCGTATTCTTCGACCGCTCGATCCGCCGTGCACGCAATCATGGGCACGCCGGACTGACGGGCCTCGATCAGCGCGGGAAGGTAGTGCGCACCGGCGGTCCCCGACGTGCACACGAGGAGCGTGGGCCGTCGGCTGAGTCGCGCCTGGCCCAGTGCAAAGAACGCCGCGCTTCGTTCGTCCACGATGACGTGCATGCGCACACCGGGAGTCTGCGCAATGGCAATCGCGAGCGGGGCCGAGCGCGACCCGGGGCTCACGACGGCGTCGCGGACACCGTTCGTCGCGAGGCCCTGCACGAAGAGTCTCGCCCACGCCATGTGCAGGTTGTCGGCACTCATGCCGCCATCCCGAGGGCCCGAAGCATCGTGGCCTGTTTGGCGCGAGTTTCGAGGTACTCACTCGCGGGGTCCGAGCCGTCGACAATCCCGGCGCCGGCGTACACCCACGCTTCGCGCCCGCGCAGAACGCCCGATCGAATCGCCACGACGAAACACCCGTCGCCTGAATCATCGAACCAACCGACCGGTCCCGCGTACCATCCGCGCGCGGCCGGCTCGCATTCCCGGATCCACGCAGCGGCAGCAGCCGACGGGTGGCCACACACCGCTGCGGACGGATGAAGCAATGCGACGACGTCCAACACGTGGACTCCCTCGCGCAGCGTCGCGCGGAGGCGCGTCGCGAGATGGTGGACCGTCGGCAACGAACGCACTTCGGGTTCGGTAGGGACTTCGACAACGGTGGAAACGCTCCGAAGTGCGGCCGCGAGTCCCTCGACGACAATGGCATGCTCGCGACGGTCCTTGTCTCGCTCGATCAATCGGCGTCGCTCGTCGATTGGGGCACCCCGTGCTGGCTCGGAGCCGGCAAGTGCATCACTCGTGCACACGCGATCGCGGACGACGGCAAGTCGCTCGGGCGAGGCGCCGAGAAAGACGCCTGCGCCATGTTCCAGCGCGAACGACGCGCAATCAGGGTTCGCGTGCCGAAGGGATTCGAACACGGTTGCCGGATCGAATGGCAGGTTCGATCCGACGTGGGTGCTGCGCGCCGCGACAATCTTCGACGCTTCGGTGCTCCGAATCCGGTCCAGCGCCGACGTCACCAGCGCATTCCACTCACCATTCGGAAGGTCTCGCAGTTCGAAGGTCGCCCCATGTTCTCGCGGGTGATCGGCACGCCACGCACTACGCACTTTTGCAGCGACCCACTCGATGCGATTGGCAATCAAGTCGGGTCGCATCCAGCTCCCGTCGTCGACTGCGTAGCGCAGGATCGCTTGCGCGCCGTCGAGTCCGATGCACCATCGGGGCAGCACGAACGCTCCGTCGCCGAACCCGCTCCACGGAAGAATCTCACAGTCCCCCGCTCGGAACGAGCCACCGCCAAACCAGCGTGCGCGGGGTACTTGTGCAGTTGCATTCGCCGTCCACTCGAGCACGCGGCCCGAGAACCGCGAGGCCTGGTCGCGCACGCCAGCAAATCGCCGCTCGCCCTCTGCGTCCGCACGCAGACATACTCCGACCGCCGCCCATCGCCACGAGTCCTCCGGGTCCAGCGCGCCCGAGTCCCACGCAATGCGTGCCGCGTCGACGTCTGCGTCCCATAGTGCAGTCGGGACCGCGGTCGCAGGAGCATCGCACTCGATGGGCACCGTCACGACGAGCGCTGCGGGCGCCGGGCGCATCGACCGCGCCGCCGCGCATGCCGCCCGAACCTCGGCGGCGAGATTCATGCGGGCTCGCCCTCGGGCGTTGCGACGAACAACGTTGCGACACCGAGCGTGAGGGACTGCACCTCCAGAACGCGGAGACCCGCAGCGCGGATCATGTCCGCAAACTCCGACGCGGGCGGGAACGCTGCGATGGATCGCTGAAGATAGCGATACTCGCGCTCGCCCGAAAGCCATGCACCGACGCGCGGAACCACGCTGTGAATGTGAAACCGCGCGAGGGCGCCGAGGATCCCGCGCTCGGGTTCCGCCAGTTCGAGAATGGCAATCCGACCTCCCCTGCGTGTGACTCGGCGCATCTCACGCAGCGCGCCGAGCCGGTCGTTCACATTTCGGATGCCGAACGCCATCGTGACACCGGCATAGCCACCGTCCGACGCATCGATCGTCGTTGCGTCACCCCGCACAACGTGAATCCTGCCTGCGTGGGGCGAGTACGCAATCTTTCCCACCGCGACCGCGAGCATCTTCGCGGACGGATCCGTGGCATCGATCTCGACGCCGGGCCACGTCGCCGCAACCGTCAGCGCGAGATCCCCGGTGCCAGTCGCAAGGTCCAGCACGCGATCGCCCGGCGACAGGTCGAGCGCTCGGGCCGCGGCGCGTCGCCAGCCAGCATCGAGTCCGACCGAGAGGATTCGATTGAGTCGGTCATAGCGTCCGGCGATGCGATCGAACATCTCGCCACTGCCATCCTGGGGAGCAGTCCCGGGCGCGACTGTGGACGGAGTCACGATTCGATCTCCGTGGCCACATCCCCGACGCTCGCAGGCGCCGCCCGTTGCGCATCGCTCGCGAACTTTCGGCGGTGCAGTCGCATGTGGCCTCGCTGAATCCCCTCCCCCGCGAGCGCTCGAAGCGCCGCGAGGTTCGAGGCGAGACCCACACTCGCCAGCACGATCGCCAACGTCCGAGCGTCGAGTTCGCCGAGGATTCGAAACGCCGTACGAACGCCTTCGTGCGCGCGCGTCGAGCCGCCCACGGTCCCGACCGCAAGAGGCAACTCCGCTGCACCGCGAAGACCCGTGGCCGTCTTGCGCCATGTGCACAACGGCCGATACGTCCCCTGCAGCGAAGCGTACCCGTGTGCAGCGGCCTCGATCGAGCGCCAGTCCTGACCGAGCGCGACGGCGGCCGCGTCGAGGCCATTCATGAATCCCTTGTTGTGTGTCACCGCGCGGAATGGGTCGAGTTCGGCAAACCGACTCGCGCGCGCGATCCCGTCGACGAGGGCCTCCCCGCCGATCACCTCGACGGACACGTCGGCCCACACGCGCACACGCCGGCGCATCGGCAGATTGCTGAGGATTCGCAACCCCATGCGACCGCCCGCGACGCGCAGGACCAGCGGCGCAACGGTCTCGGCGACTGCATCGACGAGATTGGCTCCCATCGCATCGCCAACATCCACGTACAGGTCGACCACGAGCACGCCGGCGTCGGCATCGAGCACGCGGACGTCCAGTGCGCGACACCCGCCGCCGCGCGCGACCATGCGCGGGATCGCCGCGTCGCCGGCCGCAAGGATCTCGCTCGCACTGGCAACCAGGCGTTCGCGTGCGGCGTGCGCGTTCGGCACATCGTCGAGCTGCACTTGCGCAGTCATCACCGGCGGATCGGCCTCCCCGTGGAAGCCTCCGCACGCGCGAACGCGCTTCGCCGCGCTCGACGCCGCGGCGACGACGGACGGTTCTTCGACGGCCATGGGCACGGTGAACTCCCGGTCGTTCACAACAAAGTTCAGACCGACGGACAGTGGCAGTCCGTGAGAGCCAATCACGTTCTCGCTCATCCGATCTGCAGCCGCGGTATCCAGGCCACCGCCCGCGAGCAGAAATGCCCGCTCGGATCGCGCGAGCCCGGCCGCGCTCGCAAGGGCATCGACCCGATCCCGCAGCGATCGAGTGTGAAAGCCGCTCCAGAGCCCGTCTCGCCCGGCGGTCACGACGGCGCCCCGACGAGACCCGGCAGCGCTTCGCACAACGCGTCGAGCGGGAGTGCTTGCGGACCGTCGCTCAGCGCATCGCCGGGACGATCGTGGGTTTCGATCATGACTCCCGCTGCGCCGGCAGCGATCGCGGCGCGTGCGAGCGGTAGAACGAGGTCGCGGCGGCCCACGCCGTGGGACGGATCCACGACGATCGGCAGACGGAGCACATGGGCAAACAGTGCGACGGTGCCGAGATCGAGGAGGTTTCGCATGCTCGGGTCGAACCCCCGAATCCCGCGCTCGCAGAAAACAACGCCGGCGGCACCGTGAACGAGAAGGTGCTCGGCCGCGAGAAGCCACTCTTCGACCGTCGCCGCCATTCCGCGCTTGAGCAGCACGGGCTTGCCGACGGCGCCGATGGTCCGCAGCAACGCGAAGTTCTGCATGTTCCGAGAACCCACTTGCAGCATGTCCGCGTACGCCGCGACGGTGGGCACGTCCGAGTCCGAGAGCGCCTCGGTCACGATGCGCATTCCGTGTTTGTCCGCCGCGCGACGCATCCACTGGAGCGCGGGCTCGCCGTGACCTTGAAAGGCGTACGGCGAAGTCCGCGGCTTGAACGCACCGCCGCGGAGAATCCGAACGCCGAGGGGCGCCAGGCGCGCGGCGATGGCGTTCATCTGTTCCTGCGACTCGACGCTGCACGGCCCACACATCGCGGTGACGGTCCGCGGCCCGATGCGAACGCCCGACACGTCGACCGTCGGCCCCTGTGCGTCGATTCGTGGATGGGCGCTTGGCTCGATCGCAACGGCACGGACGCCCCGAATCGCAAGGACGTCTGCGACGGGAATGGACGTGGAGTGTGCTGCAATGATCAGCTGTCGTCCTCCGGAGTTGCGGTCATCGTGAAGCGGCGAGACCCACTGTCCCAGGCTGGCGAGTTCGCGCAGCACGGACTCTGCGTCGGCATCTTGGTGAAGTGAAACGATCATGGACCCACTCACTTTCGGCGCTCCACGAGCGCGCGGGCAATGTCCTCGAGCGCGGTTCGGGCGCGAGACACAGGGAGTACGGACAGACACTCGATCGCCTCGGCCGACCGTCGCGCCGCGAGTTTGAGACAGTCGTCGAGTGCGTGGGTGTCGTGCAGCGCTCGAGCGGTTCGTTGCGCAGTTTCGAGTTCGCTCGCCGCAGCGCCGCCGATGCCATTCGAGGAATACCAACGGCGAAACGTTGGATCCCGTTCGAACGCCAGGAGCAGCGGATAGGTCGCCTTGCCTTCGCGGAGGTCTGCAAACAGGTTCTTGCCGATGTCTTCGTCGCTTCCGCCGAGGTCGAGCACGTCGTCGACGAGTTGAAACGCAATGCCGACATGGTTGCCGAACGATTCCAGAGCTTCGCGGCCGCTCTCGGACACGCCGCCCGCACGCGCGCCCGCGTACAACGCCCAGCGGAACAGCGATGCAGTCTTGCCCTCGACGATTTCGAAGTACGTCGTCGAATGCGAATCGGACTTTCCCCGTCGCGCGAGTTGCAGCGACTCGGCAACGAGCATCTGCTTGAGCACGCCAATGGCTCGGTGAAGTAGCTCCGGAAACGGCGTTCGAGCGATTCGCTCCAACGCCTGGACGAGGAGCCAATCCCCTGCGTAGATCGATGCGGCGTTCCCGTAGACGAGCCGCGCGGCCGGCCGGCCCCGACGCGTATCTCCGAGGTCGACGACATCGTCGTGGAGCAACGTCGCGTTGTGGACGAGTTCGGCGGCGACGGCGAGTTCGCGCGCGTGCGTGTCGAACCCTGTGCCGACCCGAGCCGCGAGCGCGACGCAGATCGGCCGCAGCAGCTTGCCTTGCAGTTGTAGCAAGTGGTCGCTGGCGCGATGCATCGGAGTATCTGCCGCTACGTCGACAGTCGCCAAGGATCGCCGCACTTCGTCGAGGTCCGACTCGATCCACGCGCGCAGCTCGGCAACGCGGGCGCCGGCGTCGTCTGCACCCTGTTCGTCGCAGACGCCTTCGAGTCGCCGCAGAAGCTCCTCGCGCGGCGCCTCGATGTCCAGTGTGGGTGTGCCCATCGTCATGCCTTTGCCTCCGCGCGTCGCTACGCCTTGCGTCGAACTGCCAGCCGCGCAAACTCCAACACGTTGCTGAACCCCGAGAAGTCCGCGCGGCGGGACGAGATGAACGACTCGATGACCGTCTGCGCTACCGTCGCGAGTGAGAGCAATCGTCGCACACGTTCGACTCGCTCGCGCGCGGCCGCGCCGTTGCCAGCGGCACGCAGCAGCGTCACGGCGCGTTCGAGCCGCTCACGAACCGACGACGCGAGAAACCGCTCGCGCTCGTTGATCACTTTCGAGATCATCCGCCAAAAGTCCGTTTCGGCCTCGAAGAATTCCTTCCGCTCGCCGGGGCGCCAGACGCGACGCACGACGCCCCAGTGCTGGAGCTCGGTGAGCGACGTGCTCATCGTTCCCGACGACATCTGCAGGCGCTCGCACAGTTCCACGGCCGCGAGCGGCTCGCCGGATAGATACAACACCGTCCAGATCCGCCCTAGGACCTTCCGAAAGCCCCAGTGTTCGATGACGTCTCCGATCGCGTCGGCGGCGAGCAGCTCGGCTTCGAATGCATCGTGCTGGGTGGTCGTCATGAACGTTCAGAACTTTCTGAAAGCTCTGTAGGCTCCCGCCCGCGTCGGGTCAATGCCCATCGACGCCGCGGCGTGTCACGCGTCGCGACATCGCGCGGCAATGATGGCACCCTTCGATGCCGTGGAACCGCGTCTCGTGTTGCCGCACGCGCAGCCCCGGCGTTCGATGGGAGGTCGATGTCGCACCCTCTGGCCGCCGATCGCATTCGCGCTGGCCTGCGCGGCGTGTCCTGCTCGCCCTTCCCCGGGTGACGCTCGGCACGACTCTGACATGCCGACGGACGCGGAAGATACGGCCCTGCCCGACACGCCCACCGACGCGCAGCCCGCGGCGACGACGCATTGCACCTATCGCGCGTTGCCTCCGACCGCGCGGGCCGGCGGGCGCGTGACCGAAGGCGACGTGCGCGCGGGCGCCGCGGAGTCGACACTCGACGTGCCGGTCGGGTCGGCGCTCGGGGCGTACACGAGTCGCGCGCGGTTCATTGGCAACGCCAGCATGATCGACGAACGCAGAGTGGAATACTCGGGATCGTTTCACCCATCGGTCGGTATCGAGTCCGCGCCACGTGTTCGCGCAGTGGCACTCACCGCCGGGGACGAGACGATCGTGCTGCTCAAGGTCGACCTCGGCGCGATGACCGAGTCGCTGCCGCACGATGTGGCCGAGCGCCTCGGTCCGGAGTTTGCCGGCAAGGTCTTGATCGTCGGGAGTCACTCTCACTCTGCGCCGGGTCACTTTACGCAGAACCCTGCGTTGTTTCTTGGCTTCTCGCAGTTTCGCACCCAGACGTATCGCCGCATCGTGGACGCCTGTGTCGACACGGCGCATCGAGCGCTCGACGCACGTGTGCCGGCCAGGGTCGGCGTGGCGCACGACGGCGCGTTCGACACGATGAACCGCGTGAGCCGCGACCGTCGCACGGCGAACGACGTGCTGCCGGGAGCGCGGGATCGCAAGGACCACGACCTGTTCGTGATCCGAATCGATCGCGCAGACGGGCATCCGATTGCGGTGATTCCGATCTTCGGTGTTCACGGCACGACGTTGGAAGACACGAACAACCTCATGTCGACGGACACGCCCGGGGCGATCGAGCGCGCCATCGAAGAGTCGTTCGACGAGCCTGTGGTCGTGATGCACTTGCAGGGTGCCGCTGGCGACGTGTCCCCTGCCGGATCCGGCGGCATCGAGTGCGCAGGCACTCCTTGCTACAATTTCGGCAAAGCCGAAACCGTCGGCGCGAATGCACGAGATCCAATTCTCGCGGCGTGGCGCGCGGCGGGGTTGGCGATGCACGATCGCTTGGCGATGGAGATGCTGACCCGCTCGGTTCCCCTGGGTCCCGATTGGCGAACGTTCACAGTGCGGGGCGGCGCACTGGCGTACGCGCCGTTCGTCGCGCGGCGTCTCGCGGATCGAACGGTGTACGACGACGCCGGTGTGCTCGTATCGCCCGTCGACGAATTCAATGCGCCGTTCGGTGCGGCGCTCTGCGGCGGGGACCGACAACCGTTGATCCCTCAGTCGAGTCTCTCGAACGTGCTCGGACTTCGCAGCTACAGTTCGTGCGCGCGAATCGAGGCTGCGCTTCCCTGGGTTTCGCGACTGTTGGAGATGGACCCTCCCGCCGCGCCGACGTGCGCCTCGACTCGCACCAACGTGTCCGCGATTCGTCTCGGAGACTTCGTCATCGCGTCCCTACCGGGGGAGCCACTCAATCTCCTCGCGGACCGAATGCGCGCCTCGTCGCCCGTGCCGGGAGATCACACGATCGTCGTAGGCTACGCGCAGGGGTACATCGGGTACATCGCGACGGCCGAAGACTGGCTGCAGGGTGAGTACGAGGCGTCCCTCAATGTGTGGGGTCCGCTCGAGGGCGAGTATCTTGGCGAGCAGAGCATCGCGACTGCGCGGCTCGCGATGACGGACGTACGCGAGGACGGCGCGACGATGGGCACGACACGATGGGTGCCGACGGAAGTCCCGGACGGAGTTCCACCCGCCGACGTCACCGCGACCGCTGGAACCGTGCCGGCGACCGTGCCGTCGATCGTGTACACACGCGGCCGTGTATCGCTTCCGAGTCCGCAACCCGCGATGCAGGTCGCGCGGCTCGCGAGCGCGTACTTCGCGTGGGTCGGAGAAGACCCCGTTCGCGCGACACCGCGGGTGTCGATTCAGCGCGAAGAGCCGGCCGGATCGGGGACGTTCGTCGCGCTTCGACGGCGAAGCGGACGGGAAGTCGGCGACGGAGATGTCTTGTTGACCGAGACGCCCGAGCCGCTCGTGCGCGTTGGGGCGTCGCCGCGGACACACTACTGGGTTGCCGAATGGCAGGCCGTGACACCGTTCGGAGCAGAGCCCGGGGGATCCGACGCACTGGATCTTCGAGCTGGCTTGTCGATCGGGCGCTATCGGTTTCATGTCGCTGGCGCCGGGTATCAACTCGATAGTCGGGCTTTCGATGTCGTTCCGGCAGCCTTGCGCGTCACACTCGCGGCGGACGGCCCGTCGACCCGACTCCGCGTCGCATACGACAGTCCCAATGGCTGGCGACGGCTTCACGCCACGCTCCCATCCAATCGCCCCGTCCCGGCGCGCGGCGACGTCCGGGTCGATGTCACGCCGGTGTCGGGCGCTCCACAGACGCTGATGAACGCGCCACTGGACGCGCAAGGAACGACGCTCGTTCCGTCGCTCGCTCCGAGCGCCATTCGTTCCGTCCGCGTAACGGACGCGTTCGGCAACGTCGGCGTTGCGCCATAGCCATCTGCCGCGCGCGACTTTCCGGCGTAGTGGAACAGGGAGGCGGGAGGGGCGGGAGACTTGGATTGTTCGGAGCGCAGATAGGAAACATGTTCGCAGCAAGATCTTGCGACAGACTGTTGAGCAGTCTTCGACATCAAACCTTCTGAATTCAGCTCCGTTCCGGTAGGGACCGCCCTTTCGGGCGGCCCCCCGGACAGAACCCGGCGAGCAGATTTCCCGCACCGGGCTCCCACCTCGGGTCAACGGGCAGCGAACCGAGCTTCGGGCCATGGATGAA
>Ga0080064_1000915_pt1 | contig 68346 bp, 57 predicted proteins | sample Subgrocontami54m_FD_69260 | JGI IMG/M metagenome (GOLD analysis project Ga0080064, IMG submission 69260) | Subsurface groundwater microbial communities from S. Glens Falls, New York, USA - GMW46 contaminated, 5.4 m (SPADES assembly) (version 2) ...
GCTGCCTCTGGCGGAGGGGCGCATGATCGGGCTGAAGAAGATTGAGCGGCTCGGGGAGTTCGTCAATGCTGATCCGGTTGGCCGCCACCCACTCCCGGTACGGCTTGCGCGACACGATTTCGGCCTTGATCTCTTCGTCGTCGATAATCCGCCCCTGGCCCGTATCGACCAAAAACATCTTGCCCGGCTGCAGCCGGCCTTTGGTCCGGATCTCTTCCGGCTTGAACGGAAGGACGCCGGCTTCGGACGAGAGGACCACCAGATCGTCGGAGGTCACCAGATAGCGCGCCGGGCGAAGGCCGTTGCGGTCGAGCGTGGCGCCGATGAGCTTTCCATCGGTAAAGGCCATCGCGGCGGGACCATCCCACGGCTCCATCATCGACGCATGGTATTCATAGAATCCCCTCCGGTCGAGGTCCATGTGCGGATTGCCGACCCAGGCTTCCGGAATCAGCATCATCATCGCATGCGGCAGCGACCGCCCTCCCATCACCAGAAATTCGAGGGCATTGTCAAAGCAGGCGGAGTCGCTCTGGTTCTCATAGATGATCGGAAAGAGCTTCTTGATGTCATCCCCGAAAAGCTTGGAGGAGAGCCGTCCTTGCCGGGCCTGCATCCAGTTGATATTTCCCTTAAGAGTGTTGATCTCGCCGTTGTGGCAGACGTAGCGGTAGGGATGCGCCAGCGGCCAGGTCGGAAACGTATTGGTGGAAAACCGGGAGTGGACCAGGCCGAGCGCGCTGACGACCCGCGGGTCGGCCAGATCGGGATAGAAAAGGGGAATTTGATGGGGAAGAAGGAGACCCTTGTAGATGATGGTGTTGCAGGAAAGGCTTGGGATGTAAAAAAACGATTTCCCCTCGATGGCCGAGTCCCGGACGGCATTCTCCATACGCTTCCGGATGACATAGAGTTTCCGCTCGAATCCGGTCTCGCTTAAAGTAGGCCTAAGCGAAAAATTACGGCGTTCCATTAAGATGTCCCGCGCAATAAAAATCTGCCGGATGACCGGAAGGGTTTTCTTTGCGATCTCCCCCAGATGGGCTTCTTGGGTCGGCACGTCCCGCCAACCAAGAAGACGTTGGCCCTCTTCCGAAATGATCTTTTCAAAGAGCTGTTCGCAGGCGTGGCGATCGGCGACGGACGGCGGTAAAAAAACCATACCGACCCCGTAGGCGCCGGAAACGGGGAGTGGGATGCCGATTTCGGAGCAGGCTTGATCTAAAAAGAGATGCGGGATCTGAAGCAGGATGCCGGCGCCGTCCCCGGTGCAGGGATCGCAGCCCACGGCTCCCCGGTGGGAGAGGTTCTCAAGCACCTGGAGCGCCTTCTCGATAATGTCATGCGACCGGACCCCCTTGATGTGAGCCACAAATCCGATTCCGCACGCATCTTTTTCGTATTGGGGATCGTAGAGTCCCTGCTTGGGAGGGAATCCCGGCGGAAAACTGGAAAGATCACCTCTCTTCATCTGAGCTCCTGTCAATTAATCTGGTCGTGCATGACGTCTCGAAGTTTGACGTACTTTTCACCGAATTTCCGGATCAACTCTTTTTCGAAACGGCTGATGATTTTTGCAATATAAATGTCGTGCTTCACGTAATCTTCCGCAATCGTCGTGAACCCCTTGTTTTTGCTCCAGGCCCCTTCGGTTTTTTCCTCACTGATGTTTCCCATCAGGACCTCTTGCGAATCGGCGACGATGACCAGGCCCCGTCCCTGTTTCTCCGCATAAAGGGTATCTTCGATCGGGTGATAATAGACCTGCCCCACCGTCATTTTAGGAGGGCCGAAGTGGACCAACGCGATCTGGACGCCGCGCGCCTCGGCGGCCCGCAGCGGCTCTTCCAGCAGGACGAGTTCGTCGTGCCAGAGGGAGAGGAGGATCACCTTCTTTGCGGAGTCGATCATCCATTGCGCTTTTTCAATCAGAGGGCCGTGGTCGACGATGTTCCAGATATAGCTGACTTCTTTTTTTCCGTTGAGACCGGTCAGCGTTCCCCGGAGTGACTGGACCGTTTTCTGAATTCCACGCTGGTATTGAGCCAGGAACTCTTCCGGATGCTGGGGGATGTAGCGCTTGGTTTTGCTCTCCTCTTCCTCCACCGCCAGGATCATTCCCTTCTCTTTAAGCTTATTCAGGACTTCATAGATCTTGGAGGAGGGGACCCCCGATGCCTTGGCGATTTCATAAGGGGTGGCGGGATTTTTCTGAATTAAGGCGATATACGACTTCGCCTCATATTCCGAAAAGCCGATCTCCGAGAGCTTGGTGACGACTTCTTTTGCGATCAAGGATGCTCCGATTCGAGAGGGTAAAGCCGACAGTCACTACTTCGGTAGTTAGTATCATGTGCCCGATAATTTTGTCAAGAAAAAAAATGTTTTCAGCGATTCAAAAAGCTGGCCTATGTATCGTCGCCATGGCCGGCTGTCCGAGTTCTCTGAATTAACGACCCAGAGCCGCTTTTCATATCCCCCCTCGTCCAATCAGAAAGAAGTTGCAATCAATGAAGCATTGCTGGTAAAACGTATTTTGAGCAGAGGGGGTAAATTGATTATTATTTATTCGAGGGGTCGTTATGTTTTCAAAATTAAGTCTAGTCGGTCTTTTCATCCTGCATGTTTCTGTGTCCGTTACTTTTGCCTCTCCGTTCGATGACGCCATCGGAAGGATCAATCAATTACAGGACGAAGGTAAAAAGCTGACCGATCAGGAACTGGTCGAACTCTTAACACCGATCGCCCGGTCGCAGGAGAGCCCGGAAGAGTCGAAGCGGGAGCAGATGAATTCGATCCTGAGCACGTCATCGATCTTGTTCGGCCGCGATCTTTCAAAAGAGAAGCTCAAAGTCGATCGTTTCCTGAAGGAAGCGCAGCGCCAAAGACGAGCCGGCTATATTCAATCCCATCCCGACCTCGGCCCCAAAACAAAAGAAGCGATCTACAGGGGAAATGTCCTTGTCGGGATGACCGTCGACCAGGCGCAGGCGAGCTGGGGGGTTCCCGACAGAAAACATACCACCGTCGGTTCGAGCAAAAACAAAGAGCGATGGAGCTACTTCGGACGGCTCTTTCTAAGCTTTGAAGGGGACAGGCTGGTCCGGCTGGAGTCGTTGGAATAGAAGTTGGTCCCATCAATCGGGTGACGCTTCATTGATCTTTCCTTGCAGTTGTGTTAAATAAAAAACCTCTTTCAGCAGGGGGATCATGTCTTACGCCGGGGCTTTGGACTACCTCTATCATTTGCAGTGGCACGGCATTCATCCCGGCCTCGAACGGATGGGGCGGCTGCTTTCTCTCGTCAATCATCCCGAAAGACAATTCCGCTCCGTCCATATCGGGGGGACCAACGGAAAAGGCTCCACCGCGGCGATGACGGCGTCGGTTCTCCTCCGGGGAGGATACCGGGTCGGTCTCTATACCTCTCCTCACTTAATCGACTTTTCGGAGCGGATTCGGATTTCAGGCGTTCCGATTCCGGCAACCGAGATCGTCCGGTTGACCGGCCGGCTGCGCGGGGCCATCGAGGGGATCTCCGGCCTGGGCGAAGAGATCACCTTTTTTGAATTTACGACGGCGCTGGCTTTTCTTTATTTTGCCGAATCCGGAATTGATCTTGCCGTGGTGGAGGTCGGGATGGGGGGACGGTTTGATGCGACCAACCTGCTGTCGCCCCTCGTGAGCGCGATCGTTCAGATCGACCTTGACCACGAGAGATACCTCGGTTCGACCGTCCTGAAAATTGCGGCGGAAAAGGCGGGAATCGTCAAAGAGAAAACCGCCGTGGTGACAGGGGCGACGCAGCCGGAGGTTCTTGCTCTTTTCGAGGAGACCGCCCGATTAAAAGAGGCCCCCCTGATCCGGCTCGACCATGAGATTACCGTGGAGGAAATTTCTTCCGGCCCCCTCGAAGCGGCGGAACCGGTTCAACGGAACGCCGTAAATTTTGCTCTTGGGGACCTACTTTATCAACGGTTTGTTTATCGCGGGAGGAAAGAACGGTCCGTTGAAATTTCACTCCTGGGCCGGCACCAGATCCGCAATGCCGCCGTGGCATTGGGGATTTTGGAACAGCTTCAGGAGAGGGGGGTTTCATTATCAGATGGGGCGCTCCTGGAAGGGATAAAGGAGACACGTTGGGAGGGGCGGCTGGAGGTGGTTCGAAAAAGTCCCCTCATCCTTCTGGATGGCGCTCACAACCGCTCCGGCGCGAAGGCGCTGGGAGCATTCCTGGCCGGGGTCGATCCCGATCGAAAAGGAAAACATTGGCTGATCGCGGGGATCATGCGAGATAAAAACATTCCCGAGATTTTCGATCCGCTTCTCCCCTGGGCCGACGAGGTCGTTCTAACCCGCCCCGATATCGAACGGGCCGCCGATCCCGATCTTCTGGCCGCCTCGTTGGGAAAAGGGCCCTGCCGTTTTACCCGGATCGACCGCGTCCCGGAGGCCATCTCCCATGTTGAATTGCATCTTGGGCAGGAGGACAGTCTGGTGATTACCGGGTCGCTCTACACGGTCGGAGAGGCCAAGGCCTTTTTTTTGGGAACGACCCCTTCCTTGATTCGAGGATAGATGGCCCTCCGCCTTCGTCATCCGGTCAGGCCCCCCTCGTGTTCCGCCATTTTCTTTTTTTCCCTTCTCATTTTTTTCATCCTTCCGAACGGACCGCTCCGGGCGCAGTCGGCAAAACCGGCCAAGCCGACCTTTCCGGCCGTTAAAAAACCGGGAGGAACGGACGAGCCGATTCACCTTCAGTCCGACCGGCTCGAGTACCTGAAAGAGAAAGATGTTTACCTGGCCGAAGGGTCGGTCGTGGTTCAGCAGGGACCGCTTCACCTGGAAGCCGACACCCTTCGTCTCGACAATGCCGGCGGAAAACTGGTCGCCACCGGAAACGTTCACTTCAGCGACGGGGAAAACCGCATCGACGCCGAAGAGATCGAATTGGATATCAACACCCAATTGGGAATCCTGTACGACGGAAACCTTTTCGTAAAAAGCGACCACTATTTTCTGGCGGGAGAGACGATCGAGCGCCGGGCCCTCGACCGCTATTATCTGGAGGAAGGCTCCTTCACGGCGTGCGACTGCCAGGAAGATCCCGCCTGGCGGATCAAGGCAAGGCGGCTCCGGATCCGGATGGATCATTATCTCGTCGCGCGCGACGTCGTTTTCTATGCGAATGGAATCCCGATCTTCTATCTTCCATACCTGCTCTATCCCGTCAAGACCGAACGGCAGACCGGCTTGCTGGTGCCCCGCGTGGGATACAGCTCGCGATACGGGTTCCGGTATGGCCAGGATTTGTACTGGGCGATTTCACAAAGTCAGGATGCCACCTTTTCGTTTGAGCACCGCGGAAGCAAAGGAGACGGCCTCGGCCTGGAATATCGGTATGCCTTGTCCAAAGGCTCCGGGGGAGAACTCCAGACCGACTATCTCTACGACCGGGAGAACCACGTCGGCCGGTGGGATATCCGCTACCGGCATGAGCAGCGGTTTACGGAACGGCTGACCGCCAAACTCGACCTTCGATATCTCAACGAGGAAAACAGCCTCCGGGAGCTTTCGGATCAGACCGTCGAACGGGCCCGGCAAAATATCGAATCAAATTTCTTTCTGACTTACCGTGGAAACGAATCGTTTGCCTATCTCCTGGCCCGTTATACGCAAGACCTGACGGCCGCGGGAAACGACGCCACGGTCCATCGGCTTCCCGAGGTCGGCTACAGCCTCATTCAACACCGCCTCGGCGCCTCGCCGGTTTTTTTTAATTTTGAAAGCACCGCTGTGAATTTCTGGCGGGCCGAAGGGCTAAAGGCAAACCGGATCGATCTCTATCCCAAACTCTCCCTGCCGATCTCCCTCGCCGGAGCCGCCACCCTGACCCCCTGGGCGGGGTTTCGCGAGACCTGGTATAGCCGGGGGACCCTTGAGGACGACCCGATCGCCCGGGAAACGATCCCGGCCGGCGTCGCCTTGGAGAGCCCCCTTTACCGAAGATGGGGAACCGCGACCCATCTGATCACCCCCTCGATTCATTATGAGTACATCGCGGCCGAAGACCTTCCCGACACGCCGCAATTCGATGAGGTCGACCGGATTCACGACCGGAGCGCCGTGACCCTCTCTCTCGCGCAACGATTCTTAACCGAGGGCGAAAAAAGAGAGCCGGTCGAGAAAATCTACTTCCGGCTGACCGAGAGTTATCATTTCCAGGAAGCCCGCAGTGCGGCGCCCGACAGCCGCCCGTATTCCGATCTGAGGGCTGAATGGACGGTGCATCCGGTCTCCCAGGTCACACTGCGGATCGATTCCTTCTACGATTTCTATGATCATCGCTTTTCCTCATGGAACACCGACGTTCTTTTCGACCTTCCTCCTTATCTGAACCTCTCCCTCGGCCAGCGCCATACCCACTCGGGATTGATCCCGCAGAAAGGGGACCTCTTCAATCCGCTCTATCTGGGCGACCGGGAGGTCGCGACCCCGGTCGAGTTCTGGACCGGACGGATCCTGATCAAAACACCGTGGGGGGTCAGCCTGGTTAACCGCGCCTATTTCGACGCGGAGGCGAGTCAGTTTGTCGAAATTGACTATGGGATTCAGTACGAGCAGCAGTGCTGGGGGATTACCCTCGCCTATATCGATCTTCGAACGCGAAACGAATTCTCGTTCATGATCAGCCTTAAAGGGCTCGGCAACACCGGATCAAGTAAATTCGCCAATTTATTTTAATGTGGCCCCATCCAGCGCTCGCGTTGCTGCGCCCTTCCGTTGGTCCGCACCCGCGCAGGTCCCTGGCGAAGCCGGGCGATCTGCCTTATCGATGGCGGTCTTTCTAATAAAAAATTAGCATGACAACCAAAGATAATCTCATCCTAAACCAAACTGAGTCACTGCCGCTCCGATACGTCGTTTGCATTCTCTCCCATTATTGAATTAAGATCATTCTGTCGATTTTAAAAGATCATCGCAGTCCCGGGCCTCTGGCGCCATCCCCTTCGGCGAAGAAGGACCATCCATTTCAAACGAGGAGAAATCATCATGGCCGATAAAAAAATCATTGCAGTGGTCGGCGCCACCGGGGCGCAGGGGGGCGGGCTGATCCGCGCCATTTTAAACGATAAGGAAAGCGGCTTCACTGCGCGCGCGCTGACCAGAACCCCAAATTCTGATAAGGCCAAAGCGCTGGCAACGCTCGGGGTCGAGGTGGTCGCGGCCGACCTCGACAATCCGGAGAGTGTGAAGGAGGCCTTTGACGGCGCCTACGGCGCGTTCTGCGTCACCAATTTCTGGGAACACTTCTCGGCCGAGAAGGAAGTGGCCCAGGCCCGGAACATGGCGCAGGCCGCGAAACAGGCCGACGTCCGGCACGCCGTCTGGTCAACCCTCGACGACACCCGCAAAAAGGTCCCGCTTTCGGATAACCGGATGCCGACCTTGATGGGAAAATACAAAGTCCCACACTTCGACGGCAAGGGGGAGGCCGACCCGCTCTTTACCCAGGCCGGCGTCCCGACGACCTTCCTGCTGACGTCATTCTACTGGGACAACATGATCTACTTCGGAATGGGACCGAAGAAAGGACCCGACGGAAAGCTGGCGATCACGATGCCGATGGGGGATAAGAAACTCCCCGGCATCGCCGCCGAAGACATCGGAAAGTGCGCCCTCGGGATCTTCAGGAAGGGAAAAGAGTATATCGGCAAGACGGTCGGCATCGCCGGAGAGCACCTGACCGGCGCGCAGATGGCGGCGGCGATGACGAAGGCGCTCGGGAAAGAGGTCCGCTACAATAACGTGCTGCCTGAAGTCTATCGGAGCTTCGGCTTTCCGGGGGCGGACGATCTCGGAAATATGTTCCAGTACAAGCGGGACTTCGAGCAGGACTTCTGCGGCGCGCGCGACCTGAAGGTCTCCCGCTCCCTCAACCCCGCGCTCCAGACGTTCGACCAGTGGCTTGCCCAAAACAAGGGCCGCATTCCGGTGGAGTGACCGGCAGTTCCCCTAAGGCCGGCCCGGCGCTCCTTGCTTCATTTCCATCAACCTGTTTGAGACCGAAATGCGGAGGAAAATAGCGGCCTTTATTGCGTTCAATGCTTACTGGGTCTGTGTCGTCTCCGCGTTTTTCCATGCCCTTCCCGAACTCTTCCGTCTCGATTTTCGCTCTGCCCGGTTGTTGCCCGATCTCCACCTGAAGGACTTTCAATGGGATCATCGATCCCTGCTCTTTCTCCTCCTGAGCGCCGCGGCAACATCGATCTCGGCCGCGCTGGCAGGCGCCATTGCGAAAAACAGGGGAGGGGTGGTCGCTGCAAAGAGCGCCCTCCCCCTCACCTTGTTGTGGATCGAGATATTTTTTGTATCGCTCTTCACTGGAACGTTCGGCGCCACCGTTCTCTCTCTGACGGCGATTCCGCTCACGATCCTGATCTCTTCCTACTCCGGAAATCTCGGCGAACGGATGCAGCGGGACCACTTCCCGGAGACGACGGTCTTCGGGATCTATCCCTATCACCTTATCTGGATGATCGTTCCTTTCTTTTTATCCGCATTCGTTCTCGCCACCTGGCTCCCTTATTTTGAAAGCGCCCTTTTCCGCGATTGGCTTGAAGCCCGTCTCTCCTCTAGGATCGCCGGCATCCTCTCGCTGTTCTACGTCCTCCTTCCGGCCTCGGGTCTTGCGGGCCTTCTTTATCTCGTTTACAACATCCTGACCGGAAGGATTTTCAAGATCGAATCGGAATGGGGGAGGGCGGCGTTGACCATCGGGCTGTTGGTGATCGTTCCCATTCTCTTATATCAGGTCCTGGTATGGATCGGGTGGCTGATGAAATGGATTCCGGTGGAGGGAATCTGACCGGACGCCGCGAGGGGCGGCGTCGGCGGTAGCGGCGCATTGTCCGTTGAACCCTCCGGGGGTTACTTTAAGGGGCCTGATTTTCCCGCTGGAAAAAAGGCGCAAATTCAGGTAAAAAGGAGAGGTCTGTTTTAATGAACCGGGAAGAAGAAGCGGAACGCCGCCGAGTAGGTCGGCCATCGAAGTATGGCCCTGATAAATTTTCGCTTAGAAGGCTATTTTAAGATGAGGTATAAAATGAATCCCCGACGTCGGTCCTGCCGAGGCATCCAGTGTCTTACCCAGTGAGTTCAGGAGAGGTCTGCCGCCGCTGCGGCGCCCCCCTTGAGAATCAGGTTGAGCATCAAGGTCCCGGCCAACGGGTGTGCAGCGCCTGTGGAGCGACCCTCGCGGGAGAGACCCGCGCTGAAGCCGGGCGTCCCCCTCTTTTGATTCTGTTTATGGTCTTTTTTGCGTTTTTCGCTTTGTTCGGCGCGATCATTACGTTGATCACATGGGTCATCCCGGGGAATGAAGGCTATCTGGTTGACAATCAGCTTGCGACGAAAAGCGACTTCATCGTGAAAATGATCCCGTCGATGTTCCGCTTTCTGGTCGCCGCGCCGATTGCTTACGGCCTCTGGAAGGAACGGGCTTGGGCCCGGCCGATGCTCCTGGCGTTCTTCGGCGTTCCCGAACTCGGCAAGTATCTCCTGCCAGGCTGGAGAGACGCGCCGCCCGGCGTGATCCTTTCCCGCCTCGCGATCTCCGGGATCGTCATCGGCCTGCTCGGCTGGTACCTCTATCGAAAGCAGAACGTGGTTCACTATTACAAAGCTCTCTCTCTGCCGAAAATAAAGTAGGGGTTCAAAATTTTGAACCCCTACGAGGTCGAATTCTCCGATTCGATTCGGCCCCGGCTTACATCCGAAGTTGCTCGCCGATTCGGATTTCGCTCTGATCGAGAATATCATCCAGGCAGGTGAAGCAGGTGAGGGGAAACTCTTCCTCGGCGAAGATGCGGGTCTCCGCTTCGAGGCTATTGGTTTCCAGGGCCGGTCCGCTGCACGTTTTGTGGGTCACGATTTTCATTTCGTCCTCCGATTTTAGGTCAAGTGTGCTAAAGTATGCGCGTTACCGGGAATAAATACAACTTGATTCAGGAACGTTGATTTGCTAAATAGTAGAAGTGCAAAGGAGAACCGAATGCGCCGAACCTTTCGTGTGGTCCTTTTAAAACCGTCCCACTATGATGATACGGGATATGTCATCCGGTGGATGCGGGCCTGCATCCCCAGCAATACCCTGGCGTGTTTATATACCATCACGGAGGGGGTCCAGCGCTCCGGACGGCTGGGGCCCGACGTTGATCTGAGGATGGATGTCTATGATGAGAGCAATCAACGGATCCCGGTCGATCAGATCATCCGGGAGCTGACGGCGCCCGATGCCGAAGGGGTGGTCTGTCTGGCGGGGGTCCAATCCAACCAATACCCCCGCGCGATCGATCTTGCCCGGCGGTTCAAAGCCGCTGGAATCGCCACGCTCATCGGCGGGTTCCACGTCAGCGGCTGCCTGTCGATGCTGGAAACGCTTCCCGATGATCTCACCTCGGCCATGGAAGAGGGGATCACGCTGGTCGCAGGAGAAGTCGAGGAGCGCTGGGGAGACATCCTTGAAGATGCGCTCCATCACCGCTTAAAACCGCTTTACAATTTTCTAAAAGAGCTCCCGAATCTTCAGGGCCAGGCCCTGCCGATCCTGCCGAGAGAGGTGGTGTCGCGCTACGTCGGAACCCTCACCACCTTTGACGCGGGGCGGGGCTGTCCGTTCGAGTGCAGCTTTTGCACCATCATCAACGTTCAGGGACGAAAATCACGGAGCCGAAGCGCCGACGACATCGAGGCGATCATCCGCGAAAACCACCGCCGGGGGATCACCCGCTACTTCATCACCGATGATGACTTCGCCCGAAACAAGCATTGGGAATCGATTTTCGATCGGATGATCCTTCTCCGGGAACGGGATCGGATCAAGATCTCTTTTACCCTTCAGGTCGATACCGCCAGCCACCGCCTCCCCCGTTTCATCGAAAAAGCGGGAAAGGCCGGATGCACCAAAGTCTTTATCGGGATGGAGAGTGTCAATGCGGAGGCGCTCAAAGAGACCGGCAAGAAACAAAATCATGTCGATGAATATCGGGAGATGCTCCAGGCGTGGCGAAAATCGAAGGTGGTTACCTATGCCGGCTACATCATCGGCTTTCCGAACGACACCTATGAGTCGGTGATGCGGGACGTGGCACTCATGAAGAAGGAGTTGCCGCTCGACCTGGTCGAATTCTTCGTCCTCACCCCGCTTCCGGGATCAGAGGACCACCAGATCCTGGTCAAAAAGGGGGCCTGGCTGGAGCCGGATATGAACCAGTATGACACGGAGCATCCCTGCTCAAAGCACCCGAAGATGTCGCATGAAGAGTGGATGCGGACTTATCGAGACGCATGGAAATCGTTCTATACGCTTGAGCACGTCGAGACGATTTTTCGCAGGAGGTGGGCGGAAGGGCACAGCATCGGCAAGGTGCTGGGGCCGGTCCTCTGGTTTTGGGGCGCTTTCTTTATTGAGGGGGTTCATCCATTGCAGGCGGGCATCCTCCGTAGAAAGCACCGATCCGAGCGGCGCCCCACCTTAAAGCAAAAGCAAGAATCGCTTCTTCGCTTTACAGTGTCCCGCGCCTGGGAGACAGCAACGACCCTTGCCCGGGCCGCCGGTCTATTCTGGAAGCTCACCCGGCTTCGCCGCCGGGTGGAGCAGGACCCTGCGGCTGCAAGCTACCGGGACGTTGCCATCACCCCTGTGGAGCGCAAGAGAGGCGGCCTTCGGGTTCTTCCTGCGGAAACGGCCTTCGCATTAAAACAGGAGAGCGCCCCGGCCGAACCGGCCCCGTTGTCTTAGAACGTGACTTCGCGCGGAAGAGGTATTGATCCATCTCGCGCACTCTGATAAACTACGAAGATGGCGCATAAACGAACCCCCGCTTTCGAACCCCAGGCCTTTCTCACCATCGTCGGAACTGGAAAAACAGTTCTAACGGTCAAAAAGAAAGAGGTCCTTTTTTCCCAAGGGGATGCCGCCGATGCCGTCTTCTATTTGGAGACGGGAAAGGTGAAGCTCACCGTGGTCTCTCCCCATGGGAAAGAAGCCATCATCGCCATTCTCGCCCCCGGTCACTTTTTCGGAGAAGGCTGTCTCACCGGGCAGCCGGTTCGGATGGCGACCGCGAGATCGATGACCGATACCACCCTCATCCGAATCGAAAAACCCGCCATGGTTCGCGCGCTCCACGAAGAACCGGTCTTCTCGGCGCTGTTCATGTCATATCTCCTTTCCCGGAATATTCGGATCGAGGCTGATCTCGTCGATCAGCTCTTTAATTCAAGCGAGAAGCGCCTCGCCCGGATTCTTCTCCTACTGGCCCACGTCGGGAAAGAAGGCAAAACAGAGCTCGTGATTCCGAAGATGAGCCAGGAGACCCTGGCCGAAATGGTCGGCACCACCCGCTCCCGGGTCAGTTTCTTTCTGAACAAGTTCAAAAAGCTCGGCCTCATCGAGTATGACAACGAGCTTCGCGTCCATAGCTCGCTCCTCAGTGTCGTTCTGCACTAGGTTATCTTCCCCCATTATTTCCTCCCTCTTTTCGCATTAATTATCCAAACTGAGCAATATTGACCAGACCGCGATCCGCCCCATCGGTATAATACAGTTCGAAGTAAATAATGACAATCAAACCGAAGGAGATCCAATGTGTCAGTGGCAAATCAGCAAGATGGGCTATTCGAAGATGTGGTGGGCGGCATTTCTATCGGCCGCTTTTCTGTCCGGGTGCGGCGACAGCGACAACGTGAACGTAGGCGGAACCACTCCGGACGCCAGTGTGCCGACCGTCAGTTCCACGAATCCCGGTGACGCCGCCGCCGACGTGGCAATCAACAGGAAAATCACGGCGACCTTTAGCGAGCCGATGGACGCCGCAACCATGACCGCGGCGACGTTCACCTTGCTGCAAGGAACATCGCCTGTGTCGGGCACGGTCACCTATGCTGCCGCAGCGGCCACCGTCACCTTTGCCCCGGCAGGCGATTTGGCGCCGAGCGTCCCTTTTACCGCCACCATCACGACCGGGGTCAAGGACCCCTCAGGCAATGCGCTTGCCGTCAATAAGAGCTGGACCTTCACCACAGGCGCCACGGCAGACACGGCCGCGCCGACGGTGAGTTCCACAGACCCTGTTGAGCTGGCCACGGGTGTGGCGATCAACGGGAACATCACCGCAACCTTCGATGAGGCGATGGACCCTGCAACGATCACCGCCGCAACCATGACCTTATCGCAAGGGACAACACCTGTTTCAGGCACGGTAACCTACGCGGGCACAACCGCGGCCTTCAATCCGGCAAGCGATCTCGCAGCAGGCGCCGCGTTTACTGCTACGGTCACCACCGGGGCCAAGGACCTGGCAGGGAATGCATTGACTGCCAATAAGACATGGAGCTTTACAACAGGCGCAACAGCAGCGAAAGGTCCCGCGCCGGTGATCCTGGGAACGGCCGGCAACTTCGTGATTCTGGCAAAATCAGGAATCTCAACCACTGGAACCACGTCCGTGGTTGGAGATATGGGAGTTAGCCCGGCCGCCGAGAGCTCGATCACCGGATTTTCTCAAGCACGTGATGCGACGAATGTATTTGCGACATCGACTCTCGTGACCGGAAAGATCTATGCAGCCGATATGGCGCCTCCGACCCCCTCTAACCTGACCACGGCCATCGGCAACATGGAAACCGCGTACACCGACGCCGCCGGACGGACCTTGCCCGATTTTACCGAATTGGGCGCCGGAAATATCAGCGGGATGACGCTCGTCCCCGGCCTCTACAAATGGGGCACCGGGGTTTTAATCACATCGGGTGTCACCCTCTCGGGTGGCGCAAATGATGTCTGGATTTTCCAGGTCGCGCAAGATCTCACCGTTGGCAATGGGGTCATTGTTACCCTGAGCGGCGGCGCGCAGCCTAAGAATATTTTCTGGCAGGTTGCCGGCCAAGCGACCCTTGGAACGACGTCTGCCTTCAAGGGAATTATCTTGAGCCAAACACTGATTGCTCTGAACACCGGCGCAACAATGAACGGCAGGGCCCTGGCGCAGACGGCGGTGACATTAAACGCCAATGCCGTGACGAAGCCGTAAGGTAACCGGCACCAGGAGAAGGGGCCTTTCCCTGTTTCTGAAACGGGAAAGGCCCCTTCTTTTTCTCTTCACGGGGTTTCCTCAGGCCCGACCCTGGAACCTGAGCAATATTGACCAGACCGCCGGCTGACCGAAAGATATAATAAATAAATAGCACGGCTTAGGAGGCGTAAATAAACAAAGGTCTCAAGTTAATGAATAACCCCGCCGCAAGCGGCGGGGCATCTAAAATCATGACCTCCAGGAAATGGTTGGAGGGGGAACGGAAACCCCTTGCCCCTCCCTCGATGGGAGGGGCAAGGGGAGGGTGAAGAAAGGATGAACACCCCCACCTTACCTCCCCCATCTAAGGAGCGCCGTAACTTTCCGCGCTAGGGCCTATTTTAAAGGGGGAGGAATGAGTGGTAGACAGCAAATAGCAAACCCATCCCGCGCCGCAAGCGGCGGGGAATTCCTAGTTAAAGTTCATGCACAGAAAACATGCCACCAACGACTCAGAGATGATACCTTTATTTATTTACGCTGCCTTAGCACATGGAGAGATCCCATCGAATGACATGCCCAAAATGTAATGACCAGCAATACCCGGAGCGGATCGACACAGAACAGGGGAAACTCACCGTCTGGAGATGTCTCGGGTGCGGCAACTCGATCGACCCGGTCATTCTAAAAAACAGACAGGGGAAGGAGAAGAGCCGGCCCGGCGCCCGGCATTTGTGGTCTCTTTGCTCTGCCCATGGAAGAAAAAAGGCATCGAATGCGTAAGAGAATTCTAATTGCAGACGACAATCAGGACACCTGCGATATTCTGACCATGGTCCTGCAGGGCAAGGACTGTGCGGTCTCTACTGCAAAAAATGGAATTGAGGCGATTCAGAAGATCTCAGAATCCTCTCCTGATTTGGTTCTTCTAGATGTCATGATGCCTGGGAAGAATGGTCTTGAAGTCTGCGAGTGGGTCAAGAAGAACGCCAAAACCAGCCATATTTTCATTATCCTGATCACTGCAAACTCGCAGGAGAGCCATCGAGAGCGGGGTTTAACCCTGGGCGCGAGTGATTTCGTCACCAAGCCGATTGCCCCGGACGATGTCTTACGCCGAATACAGAAACTTTTATGGCCCCCTCTTCTCAAGACCCACGGAACGTCGGCTCTTCAGGGATGAGTGATGCCCTTATACCCCCAAAGCACTATATGGACCTGAGCAATTTTGACCAGACGGAAACATTTTTTATCGGCATAATATTGCGTACGATACGGGGTCACACACTCTTTAGGGAAGCGAGACAGCGGAATCGGCGCCTCCGATGAAGCATTGAGGTTTATCATGACGAAAACAGACATTTTCCAATATTCCATGATTTTTCTCGTCGTTCTCTGGCCAGTCTGGGTCCTCTCCTTTGTCTTTCTCAGAGCGCTCGTCTTAAAGATCGGGTCGATCCTGAAGGGCCGAAAAGTAGAACGGCTTGCCGTCCCCAGAATAATCCAACCTGTGATGCCTGTCGAAAAACCGGTCGGCTTGCGCTAGAAATCCGTTGCGGCAAGAAAAAAATACGTCGCCTGGCGTTTGCCGCCACGAACAGGAACAGCGCCGGAGGCCGGATCATGACCCGTCGCCCAAGAAATCTTCCACTTAACAAGGAGAAATAAATGAAAAGGATGAACTTACTTTTGACGATTGCGATGGTTGCGTTGGTCGGCTTGACCTCCTGCAGCTACGGCGACCGGGGCGCAAGCGCTCAGATCCCTGCGCTCATGTCTCCCGCCGGCATGAGCAACAAAGAGGCCTCGGCCAAGAATAATGAAGGGGTTGATCATCTGGTTCAGGGGCACTTTGATGTTGCCGCCAAGCATCTGACCGAGGCGATCGCAGCGAAGCCCGATTTCGCCGAAGCCCATTTCAACCTGGCGACCGCCTACGACGGGATGGGAAAACACCCGGAAGCGACCGAAGCGTTCAAGAAAGCGAAAGAACTCGGCGGCAGCAATCCCAAAATTACCGAGGACCCTGCGTTGAAGAAACACCTCAGCATGTAACCTTAAAATCGACTTTCATCTTTCCGCGAAAATAACCCGGCCGGCAGGGGAAGCTAGGGCTTGGAAACAAAGAGATTCCCTTTGATGTAAAACCTCAAAAGCCTCCTCGCCCAGTGCCGCGCGTACTCGACGCCGATCCGGGGCCTTCTGACGATGACCGGAGGCTCGCCTTGCGGTTCTTCTGAGATGAAGAGAGTATCACTGATCAGGTCATACCCGTTGAGCCGCCGGTCGATCTGCATCGCCCTGCAGAGAAGGCCGGGCCCCTGGGTTCGGCCGGCGACATTTTTCACCGGCTCGATCGCCCGCAATAAAACGGCAGAGGCATGGCCTTCGGGCTCGGTCACCACATTCATGCAGTGGTAGATCCCGTAGATCATGTAGACATACGCATGGCCTGGCGGGCCGAACATGGTCTTCGTCCGTTCCGTCAATCCCCTGGCGGAATGCGCGGCGAGATCGTGCGGTCCGAGGTAGGCTTCGACCTCCACAATCCGGCCGACCCGTTCCACCCCCTCCGACCGATGAACAAGGCATTTCCCGAGCAGCTCCTTGGCAACCAGGAGGGTATCCCGGTCATAAAATGCCCGCTCCAGTTTCTTCATGATCCTCTTTTTCTTAAATGCTGCTCTAATGCAAACGCCATCCGTTCGGACGAAACGACTAAGTAGAAACCAGAGAAAAACCGGAAAAACGATTTTTTTTCCGAGCTCCTTTTTTTTAATTGATATTATTTTTTTTATTTTCTACAATAAGGCGATTTTAAATTCTACCTTTCCATTCGCCATATCCCGCACCGGGAGATTCGGCCTTGCCAGTTTCGGCGTATGAGAGACGCAAATTCGTTCGGGTTGACGTGAACCTGGACGTCTGTATCGATCAACAGATCCGCGCAGCGGCGAAGAAGCTGAGCCTGGGCGGATGCCTCATCGAATGCAACCAGCCCCTCGATCCCACCGAGCCGATTCAACTTGAATTTTCAACCCACGGAGAACAGTTCCGTTTGACCGCGCGCCTCCTCCATTCGCTCGTTCGGAACCAATATGGAACCCGTTTTGAGCTCGAAGGAGATGATCTGATCAGCCGGTTGGTCGGTGTCATTCTGAAGATCCAGGATGCGGCGATTGCCAGACGCTCCACCCGCTTGAAGATTCAACGTCAGGCGCTCCTGGACAATCAGCCTTCCATGTTGACCGACCTCAGCGAAGGAGGGGGTTCTCTTCGGACCTCTGATGGGTTCAATTACGGCGACATCGTGGAGGTGCGGTTTTCCCTGGATGACGACGAGATCCATCTCGCCGCGCAGGTCCGGTGGAAAAATCAGACGGGAATCGGCATCGAATTTCTCTCTCCCGATCCGACGCAGGCGGGAGAAATCTCCACATTTATTATCAAGCAGACCACCAATCCGCCCGTCATCTGAAGAAAAACTTCTCCAGCGAACCCAGATAAAAACGCGACGCAGGAACCGGAGCGGTTAAGGCGCAAATGCCATCAGGCTCCGAACCCGCTCCTGGTCAAGCCTGGCGGTCTGCTCCAGACTGCGAGCGCAGTTTTTAACACGATCAGGTGAATGGCCACCCGCTCATGCATGTCGAGATGGATCGGCGTTTCGGAGGTAATACAATGGAGGGTTCCCTGCCGGTAAAGATAAATCGCCTGGGGCCACTGCTTCCCTCGCTCGATCCGTCTTCTGAAGAAGTCGGACGCAACGGTCGGGCTGATAATCCCTCCCTTGGCCGGCGCCCCCTCGATCTCCGTCTGGAGATTGATCGGAAACTTTCGAGCGACTTTTCTCACGATCTGATGCGCTACGGCCTCGCGCTCGCCTTCGGATATTTCATAGAGATAAAAGCCGGGGCTATCGATGTCCTCATGGAATTCAATCGAGAGGTCGAATGCTCTTCCATCCAACGCTTTTCTGATGAGCCGGACTTCGGAAGGGGGGCGGCTTTTACTGTACTGGCGGTTGAGATCCTGTTTGGATCTGTTCTCGCGGGTGTGATGCTCATAGCCGAATGGGTTGTTGCAGGGGAAGAGGGTAAAATGAACCCGGTCCATCAGGTCCGGATTCTTTTTTAACATCGAAAGGATGCCGAGCATCGTCTCCACACCGGCCGGCTCATCGCCGTGAATCCCGCCTGAAAGACAGACCGTTTTCCTGGCCGCGCCCTCCGGCGTGGTCAGCATCCAAAAAGGATAATCGGTTTTTACTCCCCGGATCTTCCCGAGCAGATGTATTTCGATCCCCTTCACCTTTTCGGCCAGACGAATGAGGCGCTCGGTGAAGTCGGCATAAGATCGCACTTTTAAAGTAGGCCCAAGCGAAAGATTCATTGAACGCCGCCGAGTAGGTCGGCCCTGGAAGCATGGCCGTGATAAATTTAGCTTCAGGAGACCTATTTTAACGGCGTTCCTTCGTCAGCGGCATCGGTCAGGCGCTCTTTTTTGCTGCCTTTATTTGATCCAGAATCTTCCGGGCCAGTTCCACCCGTAAATCTTTTGGACCCAACGCGCTGTTTTTTACAAAAATTTCCAGCTCCTGCGCCGCCTGCTTCATCTGCCCCGCCTGCTGATAAGCGAGGCCGAGATAGTAATGGGCGATGCTATCGGCCGATTGACTCCCTAATTCCCGGACCCCTTTTTGTAATTCTTCCGCCGCCTCCTTGAAATACCCCAGAATGAAAAGCCCGGCGCCGCTGTATAAGTGATTTAAAGGGACTGAAACCACGCGCTGAAAAAGTTGGGCCATCCGTTCCTCTTCCGGGATCTGAATGCCGATCCGGCCGCGCCATTCGACCAGTTTGGAATAGGGGAGGGTGGAGAATTTCTTCGGATCGGTTTCCAGTTCTATTCTCCAGTCGTTCAAACCGATGATAAATTCCCCGAGGGCTAGCTTGGCCTCGTCCTCTCTTTTTAATTTATTGTAAACGAGGCTTTGATAGTAACGCCCAAACGGCTCTGAGAAGAAAACGCCGAAACGGAGTTCTTCGAGGGCTTTTTCATATTCTCCCTGATAATACAAACCGACCCCGTGATAAAAAGCAGCCTCTAACTTTTCAGGATGCTCTTTCCGGAGCCGGGCGAGATAGGGCCCGGCTTTTTTAAATGCGCCTTGCTCGTGATAGAATTTTGCCAGACTGAGCAGCGCTTCTTTGTGAGAGGGGTCTTTTTGCAATGCCTCCAGCCACGCCTGCTCGGCCCCCTGGCGATCCAGCCGCTTGTGAAGGGCCATCCCACGGAGCCAATCCCCTTCCGCCGCAGGATGGATGCCGATTCCTTTTTCAATCATCTCCCGGGCATCGTCCTCTTTGCCTGCTCTAAAATATCCTTTTGCGAGGGAAAAAAAGGCGTCGGCCCGGGCTGCGGCCGGCTCTTCCGCTCCGATCAGATAGTGATTGCCGGCGCGGGCGGCTCCTTTCATTTCGGCGATGTGGATCGACATCGTATCCTCAAAAAGCGATTTGGGCGTTTGAAATTCAACCAGGGTATGATCATCCGTGTTCAGCGCGGCATTTCCGACATACCGGTCGATCTCATTCGGCCCGAGAAGAAAATAGGACCAGAGATCAAAGGGGGAGTAAACGTCGACCCGCGCCAGGTCCAACTTCACGGAGTGCTCCTCCATCCGTTTTGCAATCTCCTTCCGGTCGAGGGAAAAGACCTTTTCGGAACCGAGCAGAATGAGGTCGCCCGCATCGGTATAAAAAATCAAAACCTGGGGGAAGACGGTGTGGAAGGTCCGAATGACCGATTTCAACTCGGGAGGCCGGATGCCGTAGAAGTGAATCCACTGGGTAAAGATGCCGTCCGGCCTTAAGTGGGCTTTTCCCACCTTGAAAAACTCCTGCGTGAAGAGTTTGGAAGAGCCGCTTCGCCACGGGTGAGACGGTTCGGAGACGATGACATCGAAGCGTTCGTCCGAGCGCAAAAGATAATTTCTGGCATCGTCCTCGACCATCTTCACGCGGGGATCGTCAAGCACATTTCCGTTGAACGGTCCGAAGTAGCGGGAAGCTTCCACCACCGCCGGTTCGATCTCAAGGGTGACCAGCTTGGAAAGGGGATGCGTCGCTATCGACCCGGTGGTAATGCCGCTGCCATGTCCGATCGAGATCACCTCTTTCGCCTGCGGGGCCAGGAGCATCGGAAGATGCGCGACCAAGATCTGGGTCTTCATATCGCCGGTGGTCGAGGCGTTCGCCTTCCCGTCAATGGCAAGGGTCAAATGGGGAAGCTTGGCAAGGGTCGGATGCTGGACCACGGTGACGGTGGAGGACATTCCCTCTTTATAGAAGAGGAGATTGAGCGTCGAAATTTTTCCGAAAAGTTCGCTCGACATCAAAAGGGGGTTCCAGGCGGGAGTCGAAAAGGTGACCACGAGAAAAAAAGCCACCACCCCTCCGGCCGCCCATCGTCTGACCTCCCCCAGTTCACGCAACAGGATCCAAAGCGAGAGGCTAAGAACGGTATTGGTGAGGATGGCGACATGAAGGCTTTTTTGAATTCCCAGTAACGGAAGAAGGACAAACCCGACGATGAATGAACCGACAATCGTTCCGATGGTATTGATTGCATAGGCCCGTCCGACAATCGCCCCAAGCGGAGCGCCGTGATCTTGCGCGCCAGGACTTACTTTAAGCTGAGAGGATGCCCCTTCGAATTCCTTTTTTCCGGAAAGATCCCGCGACGTCAGCAAGTGAATCATCAGCGGAAACACGCCGCCCATCAGGATGGTGGGAATCAACATCACCGCGCCCGCAATAATGAATTTTGCAGCCGATCGAATCGAACTCCACGAGTGAAACAGCTCCATGAACTTAGAAAAAAGGGCGGGGAGGAGCGGAAAGGAAAATTCTCCGATGAAAGAAAAAAGGGCGATCCCCCCCTGAACGATCGCCAAAAGAAGAAGCGGACTGGAAAAACGCTTCAGAAGAAGGGAGAAGACAAAGCTTCCGATGGCCAGCCCGAGGAGGAAGGTGGAAAGCATCGTCGCGTAGGAGTAAACGGTCGAGCCGAGGATCAGCGTCAGAATGCGGGTCCAGACGACCTCGTAGATCATCGCGGAAAAACCGGAAAGGGCAAAGACGGTCAGGAGCACCCGCTTCTGGAGAAGGTCGCTTTTTGAAAATCCGGCGGCGCCGCTCGGGCTCTTTTCAACGGCGCGCTTCGAGACAGTTTCCGTTACGGGCGGCGCCGGCGCCCGTTCTCTTTTTCCCATTGAAATCGCCGCGAGGCTGATCAGACCGTTGAGTCCGGCAGCGAGGAAAACCGTCTTCTGGAGGCCCAGCGCCGGCAAAAGCAGAAAGCCGGCCCCCAACACCCCCATGACCGCGCCCAGGGTATTAAATGCATAGAGAAGGCCGATCCTTCTGCCGACGGTTTCCTTATTCTTGTAGCGCTCGGCGAGGACGGGGAGCGTTCCCCCCATCAACGCAGTCGGCAGCAGCAGAATTAAAACGGCCAGGACAAACCGAACCAGGCTGAAGGCATAAAACGAAAAACCGAAGAGATTCGACAGGAACTGATAAAGGGGAATGAGCGATGAGAAAAGCAATGGAACCAGAAAAGCATATCCGCCGATCCCCAGCTCGAGGAGTCCATAAACATAGAGGGGGTTGGAATAGCGGGCGGCCCGTTTCCCAAAATACCAGCTGCCCAGGGTGAGCCCCGCCATAAATGCGGTTAAAAGGGTGGAGATTGCAAACATGGACGCCCCAAAAACCAGAACCAGCTCCCGCATCCAGACCATCTGATAAATCAATGCCGTAAAGCCGGAAAGAAAGAAAAGCACCGCAATCAAAGTAAAAACCTCCGAAAAAATGGAACACCGTGGTTTACGTTCCACCTGCAACCACTTCCTTTAGGTCGTAATTTTTCGCTTATGCCTACTGAGCCTCTTGCAAAAGTCCAATTTTGTCATTCCCGAATGCCTTTATCGGGAATCCAGTTCTTGTAAAATCAATAATTTATGGATTCCCGCTTTCGCGGGAATGACACATTTGCAAGAGCCTCCTATGATAGACCAAACGAGCTAAAATTTCAAACATGCGTTGAGGATAAAAGTTGACATCTGTTTCAGAAAAATGATAAAAAGAACCTTCTCTTTTCTTTCGCTATAAAACCTCCATCATTCTTAGCGAGCCGCTAGCTCAGTTGGTAGAGCACCGCCCTTTTAAGGCGGGTGTCCTGGGTTCGAATCCCAGGCGGCTCACCAGAAATCCGATAAGAAAGACCACCAAGTAGATTCAGCGACTTTTAATTTCAGTAACCTTCTTCCTGAAAAAATGCTGATCTATCCCCCTGAAGTAGGGATGGCGTCATTCGACCCGTGATTGCAGGCATCGACCTAAACAAGGAACCGACCCGTGCCCCGATAGATACCATGTAAGCGCCGGGAGTTCGTCCGGAGATTGCGCGAGCTTGGTTTTGATGGCCCCTTTTCCGGAAGCAAACATCAATTTATGGTTTATCAGTATCACCGCCTGGCAATCCCATCTAACTTAGAATATTCCGCCGTTCAGCTTCGGATGCTTTCAAAAATGCAACAGGCGCAACCAACCCCATCCCCTCCTTACCTCCCCTTGAAGGGGAGGGTGTCTGAGTAGTTACTTTCAACGTCTAATAACCCCTTACCTTCCTTGACATTCTATAACAATATTGTTATAGTTCCCTATGATCATTAGGGCGCTTCCTCAAGTTCAAAAATTCATCGACTCCCTTCCCGTAACGCTACGGGCCGACGTTAAAGCGGATCTTAAAGATCTTCAAGAGCACGGCCTCAAGGCCCCGTTGGTTGACTTGCGACAAATTCAAGGCAAACTGTGGGAGATCAAGACCGGCGGGGTTCGGGTCTTCTACGTCCTGATCGATGGCGCTGATATGATCCTGCTCCATGCCTATAAAAAACAGAGCCAGAAAGCGCCGAAGCGCGAAATTGAAACCGCCCTTCAAAGAATGAAAGATTTTCTTGAAGGCGAGGAATAGGAGATTTAGTAATGAAGAAGTCTTTAAAAGATCGGATCAAGGAGCTTCCTACGCTTGACGAGATGATTGAAAAGGATCTGGCTGATCCTGAATTCGCTGCCGAATATCAGCGGGCGAGCCTCCGAACCGCCATCGCGCGAGCGAGTAAAACGGCGCGAGAAAAGGCCGGTCTCACCCAAGATCAATTAGCGCACCAACTTGGAGTGAAACAGGCGCAGGTCGGACGCCTTGAGAGCCTGAAGAATAAGAGCCTTCCAGGGATTGATCTTCTGGCGAATATTGCTTTCGTAACAGGAAAGGATATTACCATTGATCACCCCAGGGTTCATTTCAAGATCGCCGCAAAGAAGGAGAAAAGACCAGCCCGGAAATCGCGGCGGAAGAGTTAAAATAGGATCTAACGCGGAAAATTACGGCGCTCAGATTAAGCATGACGATAGACAAACAAAACCGAATTCTAAAAAAGCTGAGTATCGAATGAGATGAGCAATTCCATTCAAACAATCGGGGCGGGGTTGGACCGGGTCTCCGCCATCGTCGGGAATGTAAAGCAATTTTTATCCCCCCAGTTGGATCATAAGAGGCGCCTCTCTTTAGCCGACGCGATGAAATCGACCCTGAATATGCTGTCTCCGCAGCTTGAAGGAAAGGTGTCCATCCATCAGGATTATAAGACAGGTGGAGTGATCGAAGGGGTTGCAGATCAGATCGACCAGCTTTTCTTAAACCTGATCAAAAACGCCGTCGAGGCAATGAACGGGTCGGGCGAATTAAAAATCCGGATGGCCGAAGAAGAAAAAGGACTGATGGTAACAATCCAAGACAGCGGTCCCGGTATCCCCGCGGAAATTCTGCCGCATCTTTTTGAATCTTTCTTTACGACAAAAAAGGGGAAAGGAGGAACCGGATTGGGCCTCTCCATCTGCAAGAAGATTGTCGAGCGGCATCATGGAGAAATTGGAATAAAGAGTATTGAAGGAGGAGGGACTGAAGTAAGGGTCCTGTTTCCATTACTCGGTATTTAGAAGTTTTTCCGAACGCAGAGTCCACCCTGCGAATACCAAATTTGTATCTTCCCAATTTGCAATACAAAAGTTGCTCCATTTATTTTAATTTCCCCTTCTTTTATTTAGCTGATATCCAGAATTTTTGTAAAAACTCAAGAGGAAGAAGGTAAAAACTCCAGAAATAACCAAATTTGTTTGACAAAATCATTCATTGACTGTATATTCCATCTGTTCGTACTCGTTATTAAGTCTCTGATAATGTGCTACTTTGCGTCTAGGTTCACCGAGGTTTAACATCAGACCAAGAGCCCCTAATCAGACCGATTCAAACTGCCCCCATCGGTTACATCTATCATATTGTCGTTTTTGTCCCAATAACCTTTGCCCAAGTTTCCTAACAGCCAAAAATCTTATTCTTTCACTCACACAGAACTGTAGATACCCTACGGCATGGTTTTATTTATCTTTCTAACGTTATACCTATAGGGGGCGTCATGATCACAAAAGAATTTTACGAGCGGCGGAAAGAAAATTTCAATATTGATTTCGACGATCGCAGGAAAGAAGAACGAAGGGAAGAAAATAAAACCAGCAACTCGCAACGCCGGCGTGAGGCCTCGCAGGTGCGCCGCTATGGAAGAGAACCTTTCAAAATCCCGGTTAGTATTCGGATGAACGGGAAAGAAATATCCGGATATACACAAGATATAAGTCCTGAAGGCTTACTTTTACATACCGACACTACTATGTCCCTGCATTCTACAGTTACTCTTGATTTTTCTTTTATGACTGTATGCAACCTACATGTCTCCGGGCTAGTTATTTATTCGAATCAGCAAGTAATTCGGATTAAATTCTCGAAAATTCAGAATTGGGAGCAAAAAATATTAAGTCTCGCCGTCGAAGAACTGAAACAGGATGCTTCAACATTAGGAAAGTCTTTATTAAAAGTTAATTTCCCGAGTGAGCCTACTCCATTGGAGTCTAATTTTTCTATTAAGAACCTCCAAGCTTGGGAAAAAAAATCTACAGCAGTCCAAGATAATGAATCTCCTAAAAATGGCTTCTCTTTACTTAAAAAAGAACTAACTTCTAAGAAAAGAAATAAGAAGTTTACTCCGGACCCAGCTTGGGTTATTGATATGGATCAGTACTTACAGCCATACAGAGACGATATTTTAAAATGTCAATTAATTAGGCAGACATCACTCGGTGAATTATCTTTGCGTCAAGTTCAAGGATGGAATATCCAGTTTTATCCTTTTATAGAAAGTTTTCCCCAATTTATTGCGTTGAATCTTGCAAAAGCAATGGATCCAATGTCTCGGTCATTCTTAATAGACAACGTCAAAGTCGAAAAAAAACACGCAGACCAATGGATCAATATGGCTAAAGGGTTCGGGATCGGTATTGAAAGAATTTTTAACACTCCCATTATTCCTGAAGTGGAAGCTCTCACTCATTGGTTATGGTCAATTAATTATCGTGGGACCTTAGTAGAAGGAATCGCTGCTACCAATTATGCCATTGAAGGGATCACACAAGGTATCGCCTCAACTATGGTAAAAGGATTTCATAAATATCATGGAAATAATGGTATATTTCTTGATAAGAAAGCCTACTGGTGGATGGAAGCGCATTCTATCTATGATGACCTTCATCCACTTGAGGCCCTTGAGATTATAAAACACCATGCAACCTCTGTTGAGTTGCAACTCAAGACACGGCACGCAGCTCAACGAAGTCTAGAATACCTTCTGAGAGCATTAGAAGCATGTTACTCAGCATGCGCAGAGAATAACCACGTGAAAATATAGTTTATGAATGCATTTGCATTTTCAGGGCTTCTAACAGGACTGACCTCATTGGCGGTAGGAGTCTTTGTCCTTTCACAGGACTTGGCTAACCGGTTAAATAGGCTTTGGTTCTTTTTTACAATTTCTGTAGCAATCTGGGGTTTTGGGAGCATGTGGATTGCTCTAGAAGAAAGGGCGACAAATTCGCTTTTTGCCTGGAGACTTGCATTTTCTTTTGGTGTTCTATGGATTCCAATTTTGTTTTACCACTTTGTTCTAATCTTCTGCAATCTGGAACAGAGAAAAATTCTTCTGACTAACTACATTGTGGGTCTTCTATTTTTTCCTATAATTTTATTATCTCCTTTGTTTTTTAGTCGGGTTACTTTTGCTTTCTCCTCATTTTATTATTCTGTACCAGGATCAATAATATTCTACCTCTTCTTTTTTTGGTGGAGCGGATTAGTTATATATTCGCACTATCTAATCTATAAAAAATATCAACAAGCGTCAGATATTAGGCGCAACCAATTTAAATATATTTTTATAGCTTTCTTTTTAGCTTTTCTTACGGGTTCACTTGATTATTTGCCATTTTTTAATGTCCAATTTTATCCTTATGGGAATTTTGGAATTGTTCTATACCCCCTTATAATGATGTATGCCATAGGTGAATATCGCATTATGGATATCCGAACTGTCATACATAAAACTGTTATGTGGGTAGCCACATCGTCCTTGGTTATTTTACCAGTTCTGCTGATAACATTTTGGGCACGGCCATTATTGGCCAAATTTGACAATCTGCTACTCTCCGGCATAATTTCCCTGGTTTTTTCTCTTTTGATATTCTATGTCAAGATGATACAACCTCGTATTGATCATTTATTCCAGCGCCGCCGCTATGACATGCAGAAGATCCTCCAAGGATTGGTCCAAGAGTTGGCTGCCCTGAAAGATTTGAACGGGTTAATTAATAAACTCTCCGATACGATTCAAGAAGCCCTGTATGTCTCTAAAACTACTTTAGTCTTGTGGGATGATAAAGCGTTATGTTTTAAAATGCTCAAAGGCGACATCCCTGAAGGAATAGGGTTCTTAACTACGGATAATCCTTTTCTCTCATGGATGAAAGAAAAGGACCGGGTTATTGAATGGGAAGAGATTGAGCTAAATCCTAAACATGAACCGATCCGCCCAATGGCTGCGGTTTACTTTAAGCGGTTTGACGCCAAAATTGCCCTTCCGCTTATTCATGACGGCAAACTGATTGGGTTGGTAAACCTGGGAGAGAAAGATAATTTAAAGCCGTTCTCAAAGATCGATTTGGATTTCCTCTCCAATCTTCGGGCGGAGGCTTCCATTGCGTTGAGCAATTCTCTTTTATATGATGACGTCAGCAAGATGTCCGAGGAATTGCGGCAATGGGCGACTGGACTGGAACAAAAAGTGGAGGAGCGAACGAGGGAATTGGGCGAAAGTAAAAGGGAGCTTGAGCAGTCCTATCAAAAGCTCCAAGAACTGGACCAACTCAAAACCAAGTTCTTCGCCAATATCAGCCATGAACTGAGAACGCCCCTCACACTGATTTTGGCTCCGACGGAGATGCTGCTTAGTCACACGCTGGGGGATTTAACGGCAGGCCAGGAGAAATACCTGGGAATCATGCAGACCAATTCTGTCCGGCTTCTAAAACTGATTAATACCTTGCTGGACTTGGCGAAGATTGACGCCGGTAAAATGGGAGTTTATTACCATCGGTCCAACTTTAAGCAATTCTTAAGCGATATTGTGATTTCCGTCAGTCCGATGGCCGAGAAAAAATCGCTCGCCCTTAACTTTGAAAGCCACGGAGAAGTCCCCGAATTTTTCTTTGATCCGGACAAAATCGAAAAGGTGGTGTTGAATCTTGTTTTCAACGCACTGAAGTTTACCGAAAAGGGTGAAATCAAGGTCACCTGCTCCGTCGATGGGGATCGAGCTCTGGTCAAGGTCGCTGACAGCGGGATCGGCATTCCGGAAGAACATATGTCCAAGCTGTTCAGCCGCTTTTCTCAGGCCGACAGCTCCGCCAGCCGGAAATTCGAAGGAACCGGCATCGGACTCGCACTGGCCAAAGAGCTGGTCGATCTTCATCATGGAAAGATCTGGGCAGAAAGCGAAGAGGGGAGGGGAGCCGCCTTTTTCTTCACCCTTCCGATTTATACCCGGCTGGAAGATGTGCCGGGGGCGCTGGATCGGCGGATGGAGGCCATCCCGGTCGAAGAAAAACGGCGAGAGGAAGATTGGGCAAAAACCCTCGAAGCCCAGGCGGTCACGACGGCGGTCGGGGTTCTTCGGGAGAATTCTTTTCCGGAAGAAGAAGAGACGGTCAAAGGCGACCTTCGCCACCGGGTGCTATTGATCGACGACAATGCCGACATGCTCAGCTATATCGCCGCCCAATTAAAGGGCAGCTATCGGCTTCTCTATGCAAAAGACGGGAGGGAGGGGGTCGAGCGGGCGATGTCGGAACTGCCGGATCTGATCATCTCCGACGTGATGATGCCCTATAAAGATGGTTATCAGCTCTGCCGTGAGGTGAAGGGCGATCCCCGGACCTGCCATATTCCGGTGGTGCTTCTGACGGCAAAGACCGACCTCTCAACGAAAATTGAAGGGCTGCAGCATGGCGCGGACGATTACCTGACCAAGCCGTTCGATTCGCGGGAGTTGAAGGCCCGTGTCTGGTCGTTGTTGAGCCTCCGGAAACTGGAACGGGAAGTTCAACTCCGAAGCCGGGAGCTGGAGGAGACCCTGAAGGAACTGAAGGCGACGCAGGGACAGCTCGTTCAGTCCGAAAAGATGGCCGCCCTCGGCCTTCTGGTGGCCGGTGTGGCGCATGAGATCAATAATCCGATCAGCTTTGCAAAGGGAAGTCTGGCGACGGTTCGGCGGTGTCTGGATGAAATCCAAAGGCCGGACCAATTGAGTCCGGCCGAAACAGCGGAGGTCTATGAAGACCTTCGGGTCTCGGTGGATATTATCAAGAACGGCCTGGACCGCACGGAAAATATCGTGACCAACCTGAAGTCTTTCGTCAGAAAAGACGAAGGCTTTTTCAAAAAGGTGGACCTTCATGCCGGGCTGGAATCGACGCTGCAGCTTTTTCAGCATGAGATGATTTATAAGGCAACGCTTCACCGGGAATATGGAAAGATAGAGTTGATTGAAGCGATCCCCGGACAGATCAATCAGGCCTTTATGAATATCATTCAGAATGCCATGCATTCGATCGCGGATCGGGGGGAAATTCATATCAAGACGGAACAGGCCGGTGACCGGGTCATTATTTCGATCCGGGACTCCGGTTGCGGAATTCGCGAGGAGGACCTCCCCAAAATATTCGATCCGTTTTTTACGACGAAAGAGGTCGGAAAGGGAACAGGGCTCGGGATGACCATCACATATAAAATCATCCAGAATCATCGCGGGAAAATTGAAGTGAAAAGCAGCGTCGGTTCCGGAACCGAAATATCGATCACCCTTCCGGTCTCCCAGCCAGAAACGCCGCAAAAGGTAAAAGGAGGGCTTTATGCCGGAAGCGCTCCCGTTTAAAGAACTCCCGGTTCTCTTCGTCGATGACGAAGAGATGGCCCTGATCACGTTCAAAGGTCTATTTAAACGGGATTTCACCATTTACACGGCAAGCAGCGGTGAAGCGGCGCTCAGGATCATCGAAGAGCATCCTGAGCTTGCCCTGGTTGTGAGCGATCAGCGGATGCCGGGGATGTCCGGTGTCGAGTTGCTTCGGCAGGTCTCCCAGAAACGCCCCGAGCTGGTCCGGATGCTGATGACGGCTTATTCCGAAATGGACTTGGTCATCGACGCCATCAACCAGGGGAATATCTATCGCTATATCACAAAGCCTTATAACGAAGAGGAATTAAAACAAACCCTCATTCAGGGGATCGAACGGTTTTACCTGATGAAAGAGAGAGACCGACTTTATGCGGAAAAAATCGAAACCCTGAAAAAGATCGCACGGACGAATCGCTTGACCGCCATCGGCATTCTGGCGGCCGGCATGGCCCACGAGATCAATAATCCGTTGGTCGCCATCAAGACTTTCCTGCAGATGATCCCACAAAAGTATGAAGAAGAAATAAAAGACCAAGAATTCTGGGATAAATTCTATAAGGTTGCGACGGATGAAACGCAACGGATTCAACTTCTCATCAGCCACCTCCTTCGTTACTCTAAGGTTCCGGAAGAGGAGGGGCTGCATCTGGCCGAAGTCAATCTCAACGCCCTTCTTCAGGAGACGTTGACCTTTCTCGACAATGAGGCAAAAAAGAAGGGGCTGATCATTCGCCAAGAACTGGATAAAGCCCTTCCCCTCTGTTACGTCGATCAGGAGAAAATGAGGCAGGTTTTTTTAAATATTCTGCTGAATGCCATTTATGCCACCTCAAAAGGATATATCCTGGTCACGACTTCCTTCGATACCGAAGAAGAAGGGAAAATGCCGCTTTTCAAGGTCGCCATTCAGGATACCGGTGTTGGAATTTCGGAAGAAAACCTGAACAAGCTCTTCAATCCCTTCTTTACCACAAAACAAAATGAGGGGACAGGGCTTGGATTGATGATGTGCCATCACATTATTGACGAGCATCGCGGCAGTATTGATGTCAAATCTGAGCTCGGCAAGGGGACGACGATGACACTCCATGTTCCGATCAACCCTTCTGAATATAACCGCAGGAAAACCGACCGTAAACCGAGTATGGGCGCATAAAAAAGAGGAAACACCGTAAAACATCTGAAAACCTCTGGGCGAGGTGATTTTGAATGAATGCCTTGCGGCCCTGTCCGGCGCACAAATAAAAAGGGCCCTTTCCGAAAATGGAAAGGGCCCTTTTTTAGGAATATATTTCTATTTTTCTCTCGGTTTCAAAACGATAAAGAAGGCCCGGTTCTCTCGGGTCACGCGTAAGAGGACCGCTTCCGTTTTCTTCGTTTTTTCCATTAAGTTTTTGAAATCAACCGCACTGTTGACCTTTTCGCGATTGACCTCTTTAATCAGATCCCCTTCCTTCAAGCCTTCAGATTCGGCCGCGCTTCCAGGTTCGACCTTTGTAACGATGGCGCCTTTATCGTCCTTGATTTTAAAGCGCTCCGCAATCTCGGGTGTGAGATCTTGAACACTCAAACCTAAGAAAGTTTCAGGCTGTTTCGGTATGGAAGCCGTCACGGCCTCATCCTTGCGTTCGACCAGTTCGATGGTTAACATCTTCTTTTTACCATCACGCATGACTTCGACGCCGGCCTTTTTCCCTGGGACGAAGCCTGCAATGACCCGGGCCAATGTATTCGGCGTATCTACCGGTTGACCGTCTACGTTAAGGATAATGTCTCCCGGTTGAATTCCTGCTTTATGGGCGGGGTCTCCTTCGAAGACCTCATTGACAAGGACCCCTTCGTTTTCTTTGACGCCGAATTTTCCGGCCAGTTCGGGGGTTAGCGGCTGGATTCCCACCCCCAACCAGCCCCGGGTGACCTTTCCTTTCAATATCAACTGCGCGGTAACGGCCTGCACCATATTCGACGGGATGGCAAAGCCGATTCCCTGCGCAAAGTTGATAATGGCCGTATTGATTCCGATCACCTCACCCCGAATATTGAAGAGAGGACCGCCCGAATTTCCGGGGTTGATGGAAGCATCTGTTTGAATGAAATCTTCATAGCGGGAGAGATTCACATTTTCCCGCCCAAGAGCGCTGACCACGCCCACCGTCACCGTCCGGTCCAATCCGAAAGGATTCCCGATCGCGATAACCCACTGCCCAACCTTTATTTTGGTGGAATCGCCCAATATCACGAAAGGAAGATCTCTTCCTGCCTCGATCTTCACCAGCGCAAGATCGGTGTCCGGATCTTTTCCAATAACCTTCCCTTGAAACTTTGTCTTATCAGAGAGCCGAACTTCCACAACATCCGCATCCCCCACCACGTGGTTGTTCGTGACGATAAATCCTTTTTTATCAATGATTACTCCGGAACCTGAGCCGGGAGGGGCTTCGGGCCGCTCTCGCGGAGATTCACGGGGGGGCATGTCGGGCCGGGCTGCATGAGGAGTACCGGTTGAAGGAGAAATATTTACAACCGTCGGCTTTACCTGTTCGGCAATATTGATAAAACTGTTCTGGAACTGTTCCAGAAGCTTAAAACCCGCCTCCATATCCGCCTTGATTTCGACTCCCATCGCCAGGCCGGGAAGCCACAGGACCAGGAGGATAAAAAGTGCACCTTTTTTGAGCATAATTTCTCCTTTTGTGTACGGTAAGAGGGAGTACATTCTGGCACCGAAAACCGATTGCTTATATTCTATAACAAAAAAAAAGTCATTACAAGTGTTTCAGCAATAATTGTTTCAGCAATAATAAAGGCCGGCCCTATGGAACGCCGCCGAGTTAAAATAGGTCACCATAAGCAAAATTTATGGCGTTCAATGTAGGTCGGCCATCGATATATGGCCCTGATAATCTTTCGCTTAGGCCTATTTTAAATGTCTCAAATTCGGATTGCTATCGTCCACGCCGTCCTGTAAGATGATGTGAAATCAAGAGGAACAAAAAATGGGAAACCTTGTTCTGTTTGTAGCCTGCGTTTTCGTCATATTTATGGCCGCCATTACATGTCAGCCGCCTAAAGACCCATGAACCTAATGGCATTCGAAGGAGCATTTCCTTAGGTTTTGGTCTGCTTTTTCGCCGCTCGAATCGATATCGAAAACTCGCCTTTCCCGCCGCACGTCACTCAGTCACACGCTATCTCCCACATTCGTCCATTGCATAAGCATCCCGAAAAGATTTTGTCATACCCGTTACTGGCTCTTAGAGAGGTTCTCTAAAAAGAAGCCAGGTGGCGAAAAGTGGCCGCCTGGCCAAAGAAGTTAGCGCACACAGGAAGAGAGGATTTAACAGCAAAGAGTATGATGGAGATGGGATTCCAGATGACCTGCTAAAGTGAGTTGGTGCCGAGACGCAGAATCGAACTGCGGACACAAGGCTTTTCAGGCCTCTGCTCTACCGACTGAGCTATCTCGGCAATGGGCAGAAAGTAACAGACGGTACCTGGATTGTCAATAGTTTTTTAAAACGCGTGGTTACGGTTTCACCTTGATCGCTTGAAGAAAGGCATAATCGAAAGAATTGAGCTCATAAATTTCGTCTTTCTCATCGAACTCGTCAAAGGTGAATTCCCTCGTTTACTTGGTCTGTCCTTGTAGGAGCGGGTTCGGTTTATCTTGGGAAGGTTGAATGGCAGCAGAGGTGGAAGAGAGGTGCTCGAGCGTTTCCAGTTTCGTTCGAGCTTTATTAATATAGTCGAGTGCGAAATGCTGTTGAGAATCAATAAGCAGAACATCCTGCCAGGCCGAGATGGCCGCCTCCAGTTTTCCTTGGCGGTATAAAAAGATTCCCTTTTCAAGTAAGGTCTGAATCAGCCGATCCAACTGGGCCTGAATTTCGTCCGGGTTAAATGTCAGGTCACGCGGGGCAGCCGGATCTTTTTGCGTTTGATACAGTTGAATCGCTTCCTTCCATGCCTGCCCTGCCTGCACATACTCCTCACGCCGGAAGAGGTCCGACCCCGTTTCCTTGAGTTGCAGTAAAGATTGAGCCACCTTATCGCGTTCCGCCTTAAATTTTTTCCTGGAAAGTTCCGCTCCCCTTTGCGCCGGTTCATTGAGTTGGTCTATTTTTAAAACAGCCTTGAATTCTTCCAGGGCCTCTTTGTAGAACCCTTTTTTTAAAAAATCTTCTCCCGCCTCCATGTGCGCTTGAATCACCTTGGGCGCGCCATCAAATTGAATGGAAGGGAGATCATCGGCGACTTTAATTTCCTGGGGCGATAGCGAAATGCAGGCGCTTAACCCGAGCGACAAGGTTCCCCAAAAAACTCTTTTCATCAATTCAGATATCTCCACGTCGGTTGACTCCATTCTAGATGAGCTTGAATTGCTTCGTGTCGTACGTTAAATCTCCGGAAGTAAATTCATCCTGAGATCGGAATTTAACGACGATATAAACTTGAATCTCGTCTGATTTTCCACGGACGCGGGTAGGGGGGAGAGGCACCACATCAAGAATCGGGGCCAGCTTTGTATAGGTACTATGGGAAATGAGAATCTGCGTATGGAATCTTTTGTTTAACTTTTCGATCCGGGCCGCCATATTAACGCTGTCGCCGATGACGGTGTATGCCAGTTTTTTGGATGAGCCGACATTCCCCGCCACGACCTCCCCGGTGTTGATACCGATATTGATATCGATTTTGGGGTATCCCTCATGAAGCCACTTGTGCTTCAACGACTGAAACCGCTGATTCATTTCCATGGCCGCCCGGACCGCACGTTCTTCATCATTAAGATGGCGAACCGGTGTCCCGAAAACCACCATCACGGCGTCACCGATGAATTTATCCAGATGCCCCTCATATTTCTCGACGATTTCGATGACCGCTGAAAAATACTCATTCAAAATTTGGACAACCACAGAGGGCTCAAGCTGCTCGGCCAGCGAAGTAAAATTTCGAATGTCGGTGAAGAGAATGGTCGCCTCTGTTCTGGTTCCGCCCAACTGCAGGTCATCCGGGTTCTTGAGAAAAGACTCCAAAACGGTTTCTGAAACATATTGCGAAAAGGCGGTCTTAATCAACTCTTTTTCTTTGAGGTTTTTGGACATATTGTTAAAACTGGAGACGAGAAGGCCGATTTCATCATGAGAACGCAACTGGATTTGAGGATAGTGTCCCTCCGTGATTAATTTGACCCCTTCGACCAGACGGCGAATCGGCTTAACGACAAAATAGGCGAGGAGCCAAGCCCCTAGAAGCCCCGCCAAAAGGGAGACAAGCATGATCATTTGGATCTTTTTGTTGGAGGCCTTAACCGCTTCAAAAATCGGTTTCTTCGAGAAACCGACATGAACCGACCCGATGAATGTTTTCTGCGCGAAGATCACCGGCGCGATCAAATCAAACTGCTCTTCACCTCTGGAGTCAAACGAAGACATCAGTTCGACGCCATCCTTCAGTTGCTTCGGCCGATCCGATGGGGGAGAAAAATAAATTTGGCCCTGCCGCGCCAGATCCGAATGCGCCAGAATGGTTTGTTTTTTGTCTAAAATGAAAACATAAAGGATGACGGGATCCTTCATTGCCTCATTCAGCATGGTCTCCAGCGCCAACCGATCTTTTGTCAAGATCGCTTCCTCGCTGTATTGTGCAATCCCTTTGATGATTGCAATGGCCCGCTGGGTCACCTCTTCCGTTAAAGATTCGGTCATGAAGCGCGACGTAATGGAAGCGGAAAGGTACAACGTCAAACCGAGCAAGGTTCCAATCAGCAATAAGAACTTTAATTTCAGATTAAATCTTTTGATGATACGAAACATCAGAAGTCCAGTGTCTATTCTAGGGGAGTTTAAGCCCTTAAATGGTATTAAAAGAAAGAGAAAATTGCAAGCAAATTTATCGATAACCGTCATCTTTTTCAGAGCGGGTTACCCTGAAATGATATCATTTTTTTGAAAACTATCTTAGAGATCCTGCGATATAAATCCCGGAAATGAATAAATAAAACGAAGGGGCCGGCGTGTCGCGTGAAGCGCCGCCCCCTTCGTGGAAAAAATCGAAATTCGCATGATACTTCGCGATTAAAGCGTAGGATGCCGTTATCAGGTTTTAATCCGGAAAGATTTCTTAAACTGAACAGATTATGATAATATGCAGGATCAAAACAGATGCTTCCGCGTTGTTTTCATTTTGACAAAGAAAAATAAAATCAATATAATTTAAAAGTTTGTACTCTTAGAAAGGTTCGCTTGCAACAGTTTATTCGTAATTTTTCGATCATCGCCCATATAGACCATGGAAAATCGACTTTGGCCGATCGCCTTCTGGAATTGACCGGCGCCGTCACCCCCCGCGAGTTCAAAGACCAGATTCTGGACGATATGGACCTGGAACGGGAGCGAGGGATTACCATCAAGGCCCATGCCGTCCGCCTTAAATACAAGGCGCTCGACGGGCAAGATTATATCCTGAACATCATCGACACCCCAGGCCATGTCGATTTCACTTACGAGGTTTCGAGAAGCCTGGCCGCTTGCGAGGGAGCGCTCCTGGTCGTGGACGCCTCCCAAGGGGTCGAGGCGCAAACCATAGCCAATGCCTATCTGGCGATTGAAAACAACCTTGAAATTATTCCGGTCATTAATAAGATCGACCTCCCAAGCGCCGATACGGAAAAGACGAAGCAACAGATTGAAGATATTTTAGGGTTGGACGCTTCTCAGGCCATTTTGGCCAGCGCCAAAGAGGGCATCGGAATCCGGGACATCCTGGAGTCGGTCGTTCTTCATGTCCCTTTACCGAGAGGAGACAAAAACCTTCCGCTGCGGGCGCTGATCTTTGACTCCTGGTTCGACAATTATCAAGGGGCGGTGGTTCTGGTAAAGGTCGTCGATGGAACCGTCCGCAAAGGCTCTCGAATCAAATTGATGTCGAATCAGAAAGAGCACGAAGTCCTCTCGCTGGGAGTTTTTACACCGAAAGCGGAGGAGGTTAACGCTCTCTCGGTCGGGGAGGTGGGGTTTCTCGTGTCGGGGATTCGCGACGTAAGCGAGGCAAAGATCGGCGACACGGTCACCGATGCCGCTCATCCCGCGTCTACGGCGATTCCGGGCTATAAAGAGGTCAAGCCGATGGTCTTCTGCGGCCTTTATACGATCGATACCGATCGTTTTGAGGACCTCCGGGATGCGCTTGAAAAACTCCGTCTGAACGACTCTTCGTTCCGTTATGAGCCGGAAACTTCTCTGGCGCTCGGCTTTGGGTTTCGCTGCGGATTTTTGGGGCTGCTCCACATGGAGATCATCAAGGAGCGGCTGGAACGGGAGTATCGGCTTTCCCTCATCAGCACCGCGCCGACCGTCGTTTACCGGGTGACCACGCAAAAAGGGGAAGTCCTTCATATCGATAACCCGGCAAAGCTTCCCCCCCTCGGCCAGATCCTCCAGTTTGAAGAGCCTTATATAGAAGGGGTGATCATCACCAAAGATGAATATTTGGGATCGATTTTGAAGCTCTGTCAGGATCGCCGCGGAACGCAAAAGGACTTGAAGTATCTCGACATCGGCCGGGTGATGCTGACCTATGAGCTGCCGTTAAATGAGGTGATCCTCGATTTTTACGACCGGCTCAAATCGCTTTCGAAAGGGTACGCCTCTTTGGATTACGAGTTTATCGGTTATAAATTGGCCGACCTGGTTAAGGTCGATATTATGTTAAACGGAGAAACGGTGGACGCCCTTTCCTTCATTGCAGACCGGGAAAAGTCCTCCGTTCGGGCTCGGCAGCTCGCGGAAAAAATGAAAGAACTCATTCCGAAGCAGATGTTTGAAGTCGCCATTCAGGCGGTCATCGGGAGCAAAATCATTGCCAGAGAGACCGTCAGCGCGATGAAAAAGAATGTCACGGCGAAATGTTACGGAGGGGATATCACCCGAAAGAGGAAATTATGGGAGAAACAGAAGGAAGGGAAGAAAAGGATGAAGCAGGTCGGTCGGGTGGAGATACCGCAGGAAGCATTTCTGGCGGTCCTGAAGGTGCAAGACTAATTTTGTCCGAAGAAAAAAAGACCAAGTCGACCTTTCGGGAATACGCCGAGACCCTCGTCATTGCAATCATCCTGGCCCTGGCGATCCGAACCTTCGTGGTTCAGGCGTTTAAGATCCCGTCCGGATCGATGATACCGACCCTCGACATCGGCGACCATATCCTCGTCAATAAATTCATTTACGGCGTTCGCCTCCCGTTTACAGAGACGGTCCTGATCCCGATCAAATCGCCGGACCGTGGAGATATTATCGTTTTCCGGTTTCCTAAAGACGAGTCGAAAGACTTTATCAAGCGGGTGGTTGGCATTCCCGGAGATACCATCGAAGTCAAAAATAAAGATCTTTATTTGAACGGACAGAAACAGGACGAGTCTTATATTCTCCATGGGGATTCTTCCTCCATTCCGCAATCGATACAGGATCGGGATAATTTCGGGCCGGTTTCCGTTCCTCAAAACGCCTACTTTGTGATGGGAGACAACCGCGACCACAGCCTCGATTCCCGTTTCTGGGGGTTCGTCGATTTTTCGAAGGTAAAGGGACAGGCTTTTCTCATTTATTGGTCATGGGACAAGGATGCCAAATGGGTGCGCTGGAACCGGATCGGAAAATTAATCCACTGAACGGGTGACAGGATCATGGCGCAAAAAAAGGAACTGAAGAAATATCTCAACCGGTTTGCCGGACACAAGGTGCTGGTCGTGGGAGATCTCATGCTCGACCATTATATTTGGGGAACGGTGAAGCGGATTTCACCCGAAGCCCCGGTTCCGGTGGTGAATGTGTTGTCGGAATCGGTCTTGCTGGGCGGCGCGGGGAACGTCCTTCATAATATCCTGACGCTCGGCGGAAACGGAGCCCTTTGCGGCGTCGTCGGCTCCGATGATGCGGGAAGATGGCTGACTCAGGAATTACAGTCAAAGGGGATGGATCTCAGTGGCGTCATCTCCGAGGACAACCGGCCGACCACGAAAAAAACCCGGATCATCGCGCACCAGCAGCAGGTTGTTCGGTATGATCACGAAAAAAAGGAGAGCATCTCGGCGAAGACGGAAAAAAAGTTTATCGACTTTATCTTAACTCAGTTGACGGAAGTCGACTGCATGGTCATCTCAGATTATTCAAAGGGGGTGATCACGCACGGGCTGATGAACGCCATCCTCCCGGCCGCGTTGAAAAGGGGAATCTCCGTGATTGTCGACCCTAAAGTCAGCCATTTTCCCCTTTATAAAAAAGTCACCCTCATTACCCCGAACCATCTGGAAGCGTCCCAGGCATCCGGCATCGACATTGAAAATGAGACAAGCCTTTGCAAGGCGGGCCGGTTCCTTCTTAAGAACCTTCAGTGCGAAGCCGTTCTGATAACACGGGGGGAGCACGGGATGAGTTTATTTGAAAGGGGGGGCGCCATTACGCATATCCCCGCCGAGGCGAAGCAGGTCTTCGACGTTACCGGCGCCGGAGACACCGTTGTGAGCACCCTCTCTCTTGCGTTGGCCGCCGGCGCCCCGATGCCGGTTGCTTCACGGCTGGCCAATCACGCCGCCGGCGTGGTGGTGGGGATGGTGGGCACCACGGCCATTGAAAAAAAGATGTTGGAAAAGGTCATTTCATGAGTTCAGGAGACAGCGCGCGTCCGCCGCGCTTTGAAAGCCAAAGCCGCTTTGATCCCGCCGATCCCCTGGGAGCCGCGGCGGGGACCCCCCTGGTGGTCATTCCGGCTAGGTATTCATCCTCCCGTTTTCCGGCGAAGCCGCTTGCCGATCTGAACGGAAAGCCGATGGTGCAGCATGTGTGGGAACGGGCCGTCTCGGCAAAACGCCCCGGCCGCGTTTTGGTGGCGACCGACGACGACCGGATTGCGGATGTGGTTCGAGGTTTCGGAGGGGAGGTGCAGATGACGTCGTCCTCCCATCGGACCGGGACCGAACGGGTTGCGGAAGTCGCCTCCCGCTTTTCCTCTAGGATCGTCGTCAACCTTCAGGGCGATCTGCCGCTTTTCGACCCGGCCACGCTCGATCTGTTGATTGAAAAAAGTGAGCAATTGATCTTGCAGGGGGAGACCGATCTGGTCACGGCGAAGTCTGAAATTTATTCCGAAGAAGAGGTTTTTTCTCCCCATTCCGTGAAAGTGGTGACCGATTGGAAAGGGCGGGCGCTTTACTTCTCCCGTTCTCCGCTTCCTTACCTTGAAAAAGGATCCTTCGGAAAGGGAAGCGCGCCGTTTAAATTTTTCAAGCATTACGGGATTTATCTCTATCATTCGGACTTCCTTTCCCGCATCGCAAAATCTCCGGAAGGGAACCTGGAAAGAATGGAGCGGCTGGAGCAACTTCGTGTTTTAGAACAGGGGGGAAGGGTCCAGGTCGTCGAAATCGATCGGGCCGCCGCCCGTTTTTTCTGGGAAGTGAACACACCGGAAGATCTCGTAAAAGCCAAGGAGATCTTATCCTCCCTGGAAAAATAAAATAATCGTTTCTTTTCGGCAGGGCAGCATCCCGGCTGCAGGTTTCGGAGGTCTGAAGTGGCAAAAAACAGCACAAAATATATTTTTATTACGGGAGGGGTGGTCTCATCCCTGGGAAAGGGACTTTCGGCCGCATCCATCGGAAACCTACTGGAAGCGAGAGGACTCTCGATCACGTTTCTTAAACTTGACCCCTACATCAATGTCGATCCCGGGACGATGAACCCGTATCAGCACGGAGAGGTTTTTGTCACGGATGACGGCGCTGAAACCGATCTCGATATGGGACATTACGAGCGATACACCTCGCTCAGCATGTCGAAGGACAATAATTATACGACCGGTAAAATTTACTATAATGTGATCAGTAAAGAGCGGCGCGGCGACTACCTGGGAGGAACGGTTCAGGTCGTTCCCCACATCACCGATGAAATCAAACGATCGATCCGAGAGGTCGCCAAAAAACAGAAGAAGAAGGTCGATGTCGTGATCGTCGAGATCGGCGGAACGGTCGGCGACATCGAGAGCCTCCCTTTCCTAGAAGCGATCCGCCAGTTTCCATTCGACATCGGAAGGGAAAACGTTCTCTACATTCACCTGACGCTGGTTCCGTTTATCAAGGCGGCCGATGAGTTAAAGACCAAACCGACCCAGCACAGCGTCAACAAAATGCGGGAGATCGGAATTCAGCCGGACATCCTTCTTTGCCGGACCGATCGATTTATTTCCCCTGAGCTGAAGAAGAAAATGGCCCTCTTTTGCAGCGTCCAACCGGAGGCAGTCATCACGGCCAAAGATGTCGAAAGCATTTACGAGGTCCCGCTTGTTTTTCACCAGGAAAAGTTAGATGAAACGATCACTAAAAAGCTGGGGTTAAAAACCGGCCCGCCCGATTTAAAAAAATGGGAAAAGATCGTTCGAATCATCCAACACCCCCAGGGGGAGGTGACGATCGGCCTGGTCGGGAAATATGTCGACTTAAAAGATTCTTATAAGAGCCTCTTCGAGTCGCTGATCCATGGCGGGATTGGAAACAAGGTTAAAGTTCAAGTGGAATGGATCAACAGCGAACACCTTGAAGGAGAGGGGGTGGAACCGGTTTTAAAGCGATGCCAGGGCATCCTGGTCGCCAGCGGATTTGGAAATCGGGGAATCGAGGGAAAGATTTTGGCCATTCAATATGCCCGGGAGAAAAAGATCCCATTTTTCGGAATTTGCCTCGGCATGCAATGCGCTGTCATTGAGTTTGCCCGGAACGTGGCCGGCCTTCACAAAGCCAACAGCTCCGAATTCGCCCCCCGGACGCCCCACCCGGTCATCGACCTTCTTGCGGACCAGAGAAATGTCAGGGAAAAGGGGGGGACCATGCGGTTGGGCGCCTATCCCTGCCGCGTGGAAAAAGGAACCAAGGCCTATGAGGCTTATCGGGAGGTTGAAATATCGGAGCGTCACCGCCATCGGTATGAATTCAACAACGCATACAGGGAGCGGTTGACGCAGGCCGGACTGGCCCTTGCAGGCCTTTCTCCGGATGGAAGGTTGGTTGAAATGATCGAACTGTCGGACCATCCCTGGTTTGTCGCCGTTCAGTTCCATCCTGAATTCAAATCACGGCCTCAAGATCCTCATCCTCTTTTCAGGGAATTTATAAAAGTATCACTGACCATGCCAGGCAGCCGGCTGGTGGGAAACATCAAAAGCTAGGCAGGCCCGGCTGCCGGGTTCCCGGTATGCCATTGTTCAGATTAACGAGGAGGAAGGAATGCCGACCGCGGTAGAAATCGGGAAGGTGAAAATAGGCGGGGACGCTTTGTTTCTCATCGCCGGTCCTTGCGTCATTGAAAGCGAAGAGCTGGTTTTGAAAACGGCGGAGCAGATCGCCCGTATCGCAGCGTCGCACCAGATCCCTCTTGTCTTTAAATCTTCTTATGACAAAGCGAACCGCAGCGCCGTGACCTCGTATCGGGGGATGGGGATGGAGGAAGGGCTTCGGATTCTTCAAAAGGTCAAATCCGAGATCGGCGTCCCGGTTCTCTCGGATGTTCACGCTCCCGACGAAGCGACGGCGGCCGCAGAGGTGCTCGACGTTCTGCAGATACCGGCCTTTCTTTGCCGGCAGACCGACCTGCTCGTTTCGGCGGGAAAAACGGGGAAAGGGGTGAACGTCAAAAAAGGACAATTCCTCGCCCCGTGGGACATGGCCAACGTCGTTGAAAAGCTGGAATCCACCGGAAATAAAAAAATATTTTTAACTGAAAGAGGAACGACCTTCGGATATAATAACCTCGTGAGCGACATGCGCTCTCTGGTCATTATGAGGCAGTGGGGGTATCCTGTTATTTTCGATGGAACCCACAGCGTTCAGTTGCCGGGCGCAGGCGGAAAGGTTTCATCCGGACAGCGGGAATTCGTCACGCCATTGACGCGGTCGGCCGTGGCCGCTGGATGCGACGGACTTTTTTTGGAGGTGCACCCCTATCCCGACCAGGCGCTTTCCGACGGACCGAATATGATCGACCTGGCGGAGTTGAATCGCCTCCTGACGCAGGTAAAACGAATCCGGAACGCCCTGGATGAAAAATCGACGCAATGACGCAATAAGGAACGCCGTAATCTTTCGCTTAAGAACTTACTTTAAAGGAATGAGAGAGCCATGAAAGAAGATCAGGGAAACAATAAGGGAAAAGCAAATCGGGCCTCCAGCAGCCCCGTCGGAGGGGTCGGCCGCGTAGAACCGGACGGGCCGTCGAATATCCTCACGGAGGGAATCCGCGTTCTCAAGATAGAGGCCCAAGCCCTGAATGAGTTAATCGCGAAAATGGATCACCGTTTCGTAAAGGCGGTAGAACTGTGCTCCGCCTGCCGGGGGCGGGTCGTCGTCATCGGCATGGGAAAATCGGGACTGATTGGGAAGAAGATGGCTGCCACGCTGTCGAGCACCGGAACGCCCGCCTTTTTTCTCCATCCGGCCGAAGGAATCCACGGCGATTTGGGAATGGTCTCCAAGGAAGATGTGGCGATTGCAATCTCGAACAGCGGTGAGACCGAAGAGATCCTTCGAATCCTCCCCTCGATAAAGCGGCTCAATTTAAAACTGATCACCTTAACCGGCTCTATGAAATCGACGCTGGCAAAGATGGCCGATGTGGTCCTCGATGTTTCGGTTCGGGAGGAGGCCTGTCCGCTCGGGCTCGCTCCGACGGCAAGCACCACCGTGACATTGGCGATGGGGGATGCCCTCGCCATTGCCCTGCTCCAAAAAAAGGGATTTCGGAAGGAGGACTTCGCCTCTTTCCATCCGGGGGGCACATTGGGACGAAACCTTCTTTTAAAAGTACGGGACGCCATGCATACAGGAGAGGCCGTTCCCAAAGTCATGGAAGAGGCCCCCATGAAGGAAGTTGTCCTGGAGATGACCGGTAAAAAGTTGGGAATGACCACCGTTTTAAATCGGGAAGGAAAGTTATCGGGGGTCATCACCGACGGCGACTTAAGACGGCTGATCAGAAAAATAGATGACGAGAAACGAGATATTTTCTCCCTGCCAGCCAAAGAGGTGATGAACCGGACGCCGAGAACCATTGCGAAATCGGCATTGGCGGCCCAGGCGATCCATCTGATGGAGACCCACTCGATCACCGCATTGGTCGTCGTCGAGGAGAGCGGATTTATCGAGGGAATCATCCACCTGCACGATCTCCTTAGAAAAGGGGCGGTCTGATTGAATGGCAAAACCGACCCTCAACGGACTCATAAAAAAAGCAAGGAAAATCCGATATCTTTTGCTCGATGTCGATGGCGTGATGACCGATGGAACCCTTTTTTTCGACGAAAACGGGAGAGAACTGAAGGGATTTTCCATTTATGACGGACATGGCCTCGTCTTGCTGAGAACCGCCGGTGTGGGGATCGGAATCCTCTCCGGGCGGACCTCGCCCGTTGTCTCGTGGCGCGCGAAAGAACTCCGGATCGAAGATGTCTATCAGGGCGTTCATGACAAAATAACCGCGTACGAAGCCCTCTTGAGGAAACGGCAACTGCAGGATGAAGAGGTGGCCTATATCGGCGATGATCTGATTGATCTTCCCGTCCTCCGGAAGGTCGGCTTATCCGTTGCCGTTGCAAATGCGATGGATCCGGTTAAAAAAGAGGTCGATTGGGTGACCCGACGCCGGGGCGGGGAAGGGGCGGTCAGAGAAGTCATCGATTTTCTCCTTTCGTCGAAAAATGAGCGCCGTTAAAATAGGTCTCCTGAAGCTAAATTTATCACGGCCATGCTTCCAGGGCCGACCTACCCGGCGGCGTTCAATTAACTTTTCGCGCTAGAACTTATTTTAAATGGAAAAGACCTGAAAACTTTAAAACAGAGAAGTCCCCGATTGAACGCCGTAATTTTTCGCTTGAAGGCTTATTTTAATTGAACGCGAAGACCATTCCTCTATGAAGGTGTATAAAAAAACACTCCGCGCTTTAATTTTCTTTTGCCTGAGGGTCGTGGCTTTTTTAAGCCGGTCTCTTTCATGGCAGGTCGGCATCCGTCTTGGAGGATTTATCGGGACCCTTTTCTTTCATTTGCTTCGCCGCGAAAGGGCCCGATCCCTTGAAAGCTTACAGATTGCATTCGGCGCCAGCAAACCGAAGCGGGATCTCAATGAGATCATGAAAAAAAGCTTTCAAAATCTGGGAAAGGGATTGATCGAAATTTTAAACTTTCAAAACCTCAGCGAAGAGGAGATTAACACGCTGGTTGCGATTGAAGGGGAGGAGCATCTAAAGGAAGCCGAAATCGAAGGGAACGGGACGATCCTCATCACAGGGCATATCGGCAACTGGGAACTGATGGCGGCGGTCCTGTCTCTCCGGGGATATCCGCTCCATGTCATCGCCGCTCCGCTCTATGACCCTCGGATCGATGAATGGATTGTCCGCCTTCGGGCGCGGTTTAATATTGAAACCATCAGCCGTGGAAGCCCTTCGTCTTCTAAAAAGATCTTGGGGGTCTTACGAAAAAAGGAGATCCTCGGATTATTAATTGACCAGGATACTCAAACGAACGGCGTTTTTGTCAACTTCTTTAATAAAAAAGCGTATACACCGGGCGGCGCAGCCCAGTTGGCGCTGAAAAGCGGGGCGACGACCTTAATATGTTTTATAACCCGCCTTCCGAATAACCGGCATCGGATTACAATAGAAAAACCGATGGCGCTCACACAGACGGACAATCCTAAAAAAGATGTGGAGGTAAATACGGCGCGATTTACAACCCGCATCGAAGAGCATATTAAGCAATACCCCGATCAGTGGGTCTGGATGCATCGTCGTTGGAAAACGAAACCCGATGATCGAACCGAATGACCCCCCGAATACAGGTCGATCTTTTTCTCATCACGGGTTCAAGGTCCCTGCCGCTCGGGAAGAAAAACCTCAAGCATCGATGGACTGAGAATGAATCTTCCTAATTTTCTGACCGTACTGCGAATCCTGATGATTCCGTTTTTTACTTTCTTTTTCTATCCCACTGCCTCACGGAGTTCGATTACAGCGGCTGCGATCTTTTTACTTGCTTCGTTGACCGATATTCTGGACGGCTATTTTGCCCGCCGTAGGTCTGAGGTAACCCAATTTGGAAAATTTTTGGATCCCGTCGCGGATAAACTCCTCATCGTCTCCGCTTTGATTCTTTTGGTGGGAAACGGCCGCGTTCCGGCGTGGATGGCGATCGTGATTATCGGGCGGGAATTTGCAGTCACCGGATTCCGCGCCATTGCTTCATCGGAAGGAATCGTCATTGCTTCTGAGGGAACGGGAAAATACAAGATGTTCCTGCAGATCGTGGCGATCACATTTTTAATCATTGAACTGCCCTCTTTTTATTTTCATCAAATCGGCCTTCTTCTTCTTTTGCTTTCAATGTTCCTTGCCCTCTATTCAGCAGGACAATACTTCTTCAAGTTTGGACGAAGGATCAATTTACTAAAAGTAAAGTGATTGAACTTTCTTTAGGGCGAGGGCGGGGCATGTCCGAAATCGGAATGATTCTGGCAAGCTATCTGATCGGATCGATTCCATTCGGCCTTTTAATTTCGAAAGTTCTGGGGGCCGATCCGCGTCTCGCCGGAAGCGGTAATATCGGCGCAACCAATGTCTTACGGGTCGTCGGTAAAAAAGCGGCCGTTTTAACCTTCATTTTTGACACGCTGAAGGGTCTCGTCCCCATTTTTTCCGCCGGTCTGCTAGAATTAAGAGAGCAGGCCATTTTCTTCGTCGCGCTTGCCGTTATTTTAGGTCATATCTTTCCCATTTTTTTAAAGTTTAAAGGGGGAAAAGGGGTGGCCACCAGTTTCGGCGCTTTTCTGGCCCTGACCCCCAAAATTGCACTACTTGCGCTCGTTTTATGGATGATGGGAATCTATTTTGGAAAGTACTCATCCATCGGCGCTTTGATCGCTTTCGGGGCCCTTCCATTTCTGGCCTTTCTTTTAAAGCCCGAACCCGGTTTTGTTCTGCTTGCATCGGTTGTTTCTATCTTGGTTTATATCCGCCACTGGGAAAACATTCACCGCCTCATAAAAGGGACGGAGGGGCAAGCGCAACGGCCATGAAACCGATCTACTCTCTCTACCTGATTTTTCTTCTATTCGCCGGTTCTTTTTCATGGGCCCAAGAACCGGTATCCGCGCCCGAGGTCGTCGAACCGCCGGCCGAATCCACCACAAAACAACCCCATCCCTCTTTTGAAGCGTTATTTCGAAACGGTCAACTTGGTTTATTAAAAATAGATCGGCGTCTGGAACGTTCCGACCTCTCTGCGGCGTATCTTCTGTCGAAAGCGGAAGAAGCGATGAAAAGAGATGACCTCAATGAAGCGGTGACTTTGGGAGAAAAAGCCGCGAATCTGTCCCCCACCTCCCCCCTTCCCCACTTTTTTTTATCGAGGGTTTACTGGATAAAAAATAAAGCCGATCTCCCGAATATGTTGTCGGAATATTTTCTTGCGGCGAGCCTTGCCGTTCAAGACTTCTGGTTTCTGGTCTCCATCGTCGGGACGCTCTTGCTTCTCGCTCTTTCATCTGCTTTCTTAACCTTCGCCGGCTTTATTTTATATTCCCTTTTTTCGTATGTTCCGCTTTGGGTTCACCAGATTTCGGAAAGCTCCCGCGGGTATCTCCATCTCATTTCAGCGGGGGGCATCTTTATCAGTATTTTGTCGCTGCCGTTGGTTATGAAAATACCGATCGCCTGGTTTTTCTTTTTTTTCTTTCTGCTCTTTTGGGGTTTTTATAATCGAGCGGAAAAGTGGATTGTCGCTATATTCCTCGTCGGGTTCGGGGCTGCTGTTTGGCTCCTTCCTTTTTTTCTGACCTTTTTCACGGCAAAAAGCTCGATCCTCCTGAACGAAATGGTCAAAAATCACCAGGCCGACTTTTACTGGTCTCCCCCTCAGGTGGGACCGGGTCCTCTCAGATGGGAAGAAAAGGTTGTTTTAGCGTCCTATCATGCTCAGGAAGGGGATTACAAGAAAGCAAAATTGCTTTACGAAGAAGCCCTCTCTGCAAATCCTCAATCGGCTCTGGTTTTAAATAACATCGGAAATCTCTCATTTTATGTAAAGGATTACCCAAAGGCGGTCGAACGTTACCGCCAGGCGATTGATGTTTCTCCCACCTTAATTTCCGCCCACTACAACCTGAGCCAGGCCTATCGGGAAATGCTGGTTTTTGATGAGGGGAATAACATCTACCTTCGCGCGATCGCCATCGATCAAAAAAAGGTGGAACAGTACGCCCAAACAGCAGCGCTTTATCCGGCTTTTCCAATGGTTGAAGAACGTTTTACGAAGGTCGATCTTTGGCAGACTTTGTTGAAGGAAAAATCCAATCATGCCGATCTCAGTGAAAAAATCTGGAAAGGGTGGGTCGGCTCCATTTCGCTGAAGCAAGCGCCGATTGTGGCTGTTTTTGGACTTATTGTGCTGGTCTTCTCCTCCATCCTTTTTAACAGGTTTTATGTTGCAAGACCTTGCGTCACTTGTTACAAGGCCATTTGTAAGCGATGCCGGCAGAGCATCTTCAGCTATAAAGTGTGCGGGGAGTGCGGCCTTCGGTTCAAGTCGATCCGAAAAAAAAGTGACTTTATCTTAATCGAAGAAGAAGCCCAAAAAATTCCGCTGAAGTTTTATCCTTTTTTTATTTTCCCGGGCGGAGGCCATCTGGCCATACGTAAGACCGGAAGGGGGTTCCTGATATTCGGTTTTTTCTGTTTTCTGATCAGCTATTTTTGGCTGGGAGAAATCTTCTTTTCTTCGACCCAATGGCACATGAATAGCGCAAAATGGGTTTGGGTTCCGTTTTTGCTGCTCATGTTGTATCTGGTTTCTATCATCGATTTAGCGCGTTGCTGGAGTCGCCGCTCATGGCCTTAGAAGGCTCAATACAAGAATTCGGCTTGACTGAAATTTTCCAATTGATCCTCATCCAAAAAAAGGAGGGGCTTCTGACCTTAAGCAAGGAAAAGGTCATCGTCTGCGTCGATTTCAAAGACGGGCAGATCATCAGAGCCGCGGAAGAGAATGAAGATGTAAGCTTCGGGAACACCCTCATTAAAAACAAAAAAATTACAACCGATCAGCTCAAAAAGGGTTTACTGGAACACAAAAGCAAGAAGCAGCCGCTCGCATCGATACTCGTTGCGCTCGGGTATATCTCTCCGGCTGAAATTAAAAAACTACACCGGCTCATTGCAGAGGAAACGATCTTTCAACTTTTCAATTGGAAGACCGGGCGATATAAGTTTGAACAGAAAGAAATTTTATACGATCCGGACCTGATTGAACCCTTGAGCACAGAATTTACACTCATGGAGGCGATGCGCCAGATCGATGAATGGCCAATTCTTCTCAAAAAAATTCCTTCCAGAGAAAACGTTTTTGAATTGATTCAGACAGAGACTTCCGTTTCAGGAAATACCGGATCGGAGCAGGAAAAGAATGGCGCATCAGGAATTGAGTCGCTTGGAGATCCGGATGGCTCCGGAAATGAAGTCAATCCGCTGATTCAATGGATTGATGGGGAACGATCGGTTCAGCAGATCATTGATATCTCCGAAATGGGCGCTTTTTCAGTCTACAAAGGGATGGTCGATCTTCTCTCTGCGGTAAAAGTCAAGATTAAAACAGGACGGGAAGGTCAGGGAGCCACCGGACATCTGACCATTAAAAAACTGACGCGAAACCAAACAATTTTAAAAATTCTATTTGGCAGCATGGCCCTCGCAGCGTCCGCCGTGCTTTTTGTCTCTTCTTATCCCGCGATCAGCTTTACGTTGCATACGGCGGCCGCGCCGATCAAAGAAGTCAGCCGCCTTTCCATTTGGAACGAACGGGACATCATTCGTTTTGCTTTAGATTTTTACTACTTGAAGCACGGCCGGTTTCCAGCATTGCTTCATGAATTGGAAACGGATGGATTCTTAAAAACCGAAAAGGAAAGAAAGATCGACCTGGAGAAATGGACCTATCTGGCGGAAGAGAGATCGTTTACCCTGAATCCTAAATAGTTTACATAATATATCTTATCAGACATAATTGATTGTAAATCACTTCGGCCCATCTTTCAAAGGGAATAAAAAGACATGGGAATCTGGCGCAGAATGAAACGCAACTTCATCGTGGCTTTTGCGGGGCTCCAGGAAGCGACCGTGGCTGTTGCAGACCGGGTCCACCGGCGGGTTCAGGAAGTGAAAACGTCTGTCGACGCCGGCCTACTGGAAAAACAGATCGAAATGGATCATGCCCTCTTGGGAGAGAAGGTTTACCGCAAAGGTCAATCGGATTTGGGCCTTCTGTATAAAGATCCGGAATTATATCAACTTTTTGATCGAATTCAGCAGCAGCAGAAAAAACTCACTGCAATGGAAAACATCACCCTTCCTGATGAATCTCTCATTGAATTTGAACGCATTTTCTTACAATCCGATTTCCTTATCCATCAGGTTGTTGTCTTGGAGAAATTTTCCGGGGTTGGAAAACAGATACGAGAACTGACGCTTCCCCCTGAAATGCGTGTTATCTTCGTGAGGAAAAGAAATCGTTTTAAAATAGGCCCTAGCGCGAAAAATTACGACCTAAAAGGAAGTGGTTGCAGGTGGAACGTAAACCACGGCGTTCCGCTAGAGATGGCGAATGGAAATACACCAATCGAGGCCTACGATGAGGTTACATTTTTATGTTCCAGAGAAAATCTTCGGCGATCTATAGACTACTGGGAAGGTCATTAATTGGGTCAATGCTCGTCTTTCATCTTTTTAATCTGCTCCAGCTCCGAGAGGAGTTCTTCTTCCGAGATAACCCCTTTTTTAATTAAAAGAGAGAGCAGACCTTCTTCAAGGGCCGATTTATCGTAAAGCGGTTTTTTTGAATGTCGGTCCCCTCCATTCTGATATCCGGCCGCCCCCCCCGGCGCTGAAAGCCGCTCCTCTTTAGGGCGTGTTTTAGAGGCCAACCTTGCGATTAAAATAATGGCGCAGATCCCGACTAAGAATATAAATAAAAGTCCCACTTTATGTCCTGAAAAAGCCTTTTAAGGAAACTTCATCCAACAGATTCAATTTTAAGAGATCTCTTGCGCTCCCGCAGGGGACGAATATTTCCAGGCGGTCGGAGCTATGGGAGGCGATAATCTCTCTCCGGTCCGTTCCGACCCCGGAATCCACGACCACCATATGGGTCGAACCGGAAGGAAAATACCGGAACGCCTCGTTGATGACGAAAGCAGCGCTGACGATATCGTGGCGTAGGTAGAGCGCCGTAATCTCTCGCGCTAGGGCCTACTTTAAATGTGGTGGGTAATATCAACCAACCGGGTTTCCGGCGCGCCGGCTAAGATTGCCTCGCGCAGGAGAACCCCTTTTACGCTTCCGACGAAGTAATCGCCCGGACCGAAATCGGTCGTGAGGGTAATAATCGGCGATGCGGGTCCGGGAGCCGTGTTCGGCGTTTCATTCAAAGGTGATCTTGAGGATTTCATACTCGACTGTTTTCGCCGGGGTGGTTATTTTAACGGAATCCCCGACGCGGTGTCCGATCAGGGCCTTGCCGACCGGCGAATGAACCGATATCTTCCCCTCCTTCAAATCAGCCTCATCCTGCCCGACCAGCATATATTTTCTTTCCTCATCCGTATCGACATCCAGAAGATAAACCGTGACGCCAAAGACGACCTTTTCCGTCGAAAGATTGCCGGTCTCGATGACCTGGGCATTGGCCAGCTTGTCTTCCAGCTCCCGGATCCGTCCCTCCACGAAACTCTGTTTTTCCTTGGCGGCGGAGAACTCCGCGTTTTCGGAAATATCCCCGTGCGCCCGCGCCTCTGCGATATCTGCAATCACCTTGGGACGCTCCACTCTCTTAAGTCGCTCCAGTTCTTCTCGAAGCTGCTCATACCCGTTTTGGGTCATGGGTACCTTCACGTTCTCCTCCATATCGTATGTGGGGACCCGTGCGGAGAAAAGCGAAGAAAGTTCCTCCGATGCCCCCACGCCCCGAACGCTCGGACAGGCAAAGCCTGATCCTCGCTATTTCTCAATTAAAGCCTCTTCCTCAAATCCCACTCCCCACGCCCGGACCGGCAAAGCCGGATGCTTGTTTTGTTTAATATAGCACCTTCTGATGGAACGCCGCCGAGTTAAAATAGGTCACCATAAGCAAAATTTATGGCGTTCAATGTAGGTCGGCCATCGATATATGGCCCTGATAATCTTCCGCTTAAGGGCTTATTTTAATGGGGTTCGAACTAAGGTTGTTTTACTCCTTGATGGTACTCCTGAAGCGATTTGACCTTCATCCCCTCTTTCAATAACGACTCAATCCCTCGAACCGCCGCCCTCGCGCCGGCAATCGTTGTAAAATACGGAATGCTGCTATGCAGAACGGTTTGCCGAATGGAATAAGAATCGATCTGCGAAACCTTATCCCCTACGGTATTGATGACGAGATGCACTTCCTTGTTTTTCAGGATGTCGACGATATGCGGTCTCCCCTGTTTGACTTTGTTGATCCTCTCCACCGCCATGCCGTTCTGGTTTAAATAATCGGCGGTGCCGGCCGTGGCCACCAGGCTGAAGCCCAGTTCGGAAAGCCGCCTCGCGATCGGCAGTACCGCCTCCTTGTCTTTGTCTTTCACGCTCACAAAAACTTTTCCAGACAACGGAAGAAAGTTCTCGGCGCCGGCCTCGGCCTTGGCAAAAGCGCGGCCGAAATCATGATCGATGCCCATGACCTCTCCGGTCGACTTCATTTCGGGTCCCAGAATCGAATCGACGTTCAGCCGTTTAAACGGAAAGACCGCTTCTTTAACCGCAATATGATTGATCTCTCTCTCTTTAAGGAGGTCCTGTTCCCGCAACGTCGTTCCCATGATGACTTTCATTGCGATCTTTGCCAAGGGAAGGCCGATTGTTTTGCTGACGAAAGGAATCGTTCGCGAGGCCCTGGGGTTGACCTCCAAAATATAGACCTCTCCTTCTTTAACGGCAAATTGGATGTTCATCAGTCCGATCACCGACAGCTCCTTTGCCAGAACGAGGGTCTGCTCTCGAATGATGTTCAGGACCGATTCCTCCAACGAAAAAGGAGGAAGCGAACAGGCCGAATCACCCGAATGAACACCCGCTTCTTCGATGTGTTCCATGATTCCGCCGATAAAGACATCGGTTCCATCTGAAACGGCATCGACATCAATCTCGACCGCATCTTCCAAATATTTGTCGATCAGCACGGGACGTCTGGTGGCCGCCCCATTCCCTGGGCTATTCGGAGATGCCTTCACTGCATGGGTCATATAATGCTTCAGGCCGGTCGTGTCGTAGATGATCTCCATCGCGCGGCCTCCCAGGACATACGAAGGACGGACCAGAACCGGATAGCCGATCTCTTCCGCCGCCTTTTCCGCCTCCTCAACCGATCGGGCGATCCCGCTTTGCGGCTGTTTGAGTCCGACCTTTTCCAACAAGGCTTTGAACCGCTCGCGGTCTTCCGCCCGGTCGATGGCGTCCGGGGAGGTCCCTAAAATTCGCACCCCCTCTTCCTCCAGGGGGACCGCCAGCTTTAAGGGGGTTTGCCCGCCGAATTGAACGACGACCCCCATCGCCTTCTCCCGCTCGATGATATGCAGGACATCCTCCAGGGTCAGCGGCTCGAAATAAAGCCGATCGGAAGTATCATAATCGGTGCTGACCGTTTCCGGATTGCAGTTGATCATGATACTCTCGAAGCCGATCTCCTTGAGCGCCGCCACTGCATGAACGCAGCAATAATCAAATTCAATTCCCTGCCCGATTCGGTTTGGGCCGCTTCCCAGGATCACCACTTTTTTCCGGTCGGTCGGCGCCGCCTCACATTCGCTCTCATACGTGGAATAAAAATAAGGGGTATACGCCTCAAACTCCGCGCCGCAGGTATCGATCCGCTTGTAAACAGGGACGATCCCTTCCTTTTTGCGCCACTGCGCCATCTCCCGCTCGGAGAGGCCGATCAGCGCGCCGATCCGCCGGTCGGAGTAACCCGCCCCCTTTGCCTCACGAATCAACTCCGGCGCCGGCCCTTTTTCAACGTCCCGGTTTTTCAATCGCTGCTCGATCTCGATGATCTGCTGAATCTGATGGATAAACCAGGGATCGACCTTGGTGCACTCATGGATTTCTTCGATGGAGAGACCCAGCCGGATCGCGTCGGCCATCTGCCAGATACGATTGAATGTAGGGCGTGAGAGCATCTCCTTGAGATTATATCCGTTCTGTTCGAGCGCCGTATAACGGGGCTCCAGGCTGTCGCGGTGGATCTCCAACGATCGGAAGGCCTTTAAAAGGGCCTCTTTGAAATTTCGGCCGATCGCCATCACCTCCCCTACCGACTTCATCTGCAGCGTGAGGGTCGGGTCGGCATTCGGAAATTTTTCAAACGCAAAACGGGGGATTTTCACGACGACATAATCGAGGGTCGGCTCAAACGAGGCCGGCGTCACGCGGGTAATGTCGTTTCGAATTTCATCCAGCGTCAGGCCGACCGAAAGTTTGGCGGCGATTTTCGCAATCGGAAACCCGGTTGCCTTGGAAGCCAGCGCCGAGCTGCGGGAAACGCGCGGGTTCATTTCAATCACGACCATCTCCCCGTTTTTCGGGTTGAGGGCGAATTGAATGTTGGACCCGCCGGTATCGACTCCGACCTCCCGGATGACGCGAATCGCCGCATCGCGCATCCGCTGGTACTCCTTGTCGGTCAGTGTTTGCGCGGGAGCCACCGTAATCGAATCTCCCGTGTGGATTCCCATCGGATCGAAATTTTCAATCGAGCAGACGATCACGACATTGTCGTTTTTATCCCGCATCACCTCCAGCTCGAACTCTTTCCAACCCAACACCGACTGCTCGATCAGGATCTCGTGAATCGGGCTGCTGGAGAGTCCCGCCTCGACGCATTTTTCAAACTCTTCCCGGTTGTAGGCGATGCTCCCGCCGGCGCCGCCGAGGGTAAAGGACGAGCGGATAATGGCCGGAAAACCGACCATCTCGACGATCGCCAGCGCCTCTTCCCGGTTATGGGCGCAACCGCTCTGCGGATAGGACAACCCCGCCTTGTCGATGACTTTCTTAAAGGCCCCGCGGTCTTCTGCCCGTTTGATCGATTCATACTTCGCGCCGATCAGTTCCACCCCATACCGCTCCAGGATCCCCTGCTCCGTCAGGGCGACCGCCATATTCAGCGCCGTCTGCCCCCCCATCGTCGGCAACAGGGCATCGGGCCGCTCCCGGATGATGATTTCTTTCAACACATCGACCGTGATCGGCTCGATATACGTCCGGTCGGCAATTTCGGGATCGGTCATGATCGTCGCCGGATTGCTGTTGACCAGGACCACCTGATAGCCTTCTTCGCGAAGGGCCTTGCATGCCTGCGTCCCGGAGTAGTCAAACTCACACCCCTGCCCGATCACAATCGGCCCGGGCCCGATCAGCAAAATCTTATGAATGTCGGTTCGTTTCGGCATAAAGATTTTAGCTCTTTTTGTTTCCCAATTGTTTTAGTTTTTCTTCTAAAAAGGCGCGATCCATCACATCTTTGGGACGGATACTTCGCTTCATCTCCAGGAGGGACTGAATGCCGGCAAACGGCACTTTCACCCCTCTGATGTCGGAAAAATCAACGTCCTTCACCTGATCCAGCGTCACCTCACATGCCTTTCCCAGCAAATCGATCACAACCTCGTCGGCAATCCTTACAACGGAATAGCGCTGTATGTCGGTCGGCTTTACCTCCAGAACGGCCTTATCCGGCAGATAGGATAACGCCTTCCTGATTTTTTCGACATTATCGGTTGAGGCGTCGATCAAGAGATCAATGTCTCCCGTCGCCCGAAGGTAGCCATGATGTGCAACCGCAAATCCTCCAATCACAACATACCGCGCGCCTGCTTCGTTCAGGGCATTACAAAGTTTAGCCAGATCATCTATGGTTGGATTTCGACTGAACTCTTTGCGATCATCCGGATCATCCATTGATTCGCTTCCTCAAACGTAGTGAAACGGTAAATCCCTTTCGGGCAAATGCCATGATTCCCGCGAAGACTCTGCAAGGTCTTTAACAAGACATCGTAGTCATTCTCTGTTTCCGTTTCCCGCTGCCGTCTTTTTCCAATCGTTTTGATCCGATCCATTAGATCACTCTACGGCATCCAGAGATAAAGAAATTTCGCCGACCCTCCCTGTAAAAGGCCTCTCGGATCGATCCCCCATACTTCCAGGGGATTCGCCGATTTTTGAAATGCCTCGGAGTAAATATTGTTCTTATACTGATGAGGCCGTTTGTAAATAACCACCTGCGCCTCTTGAAGGCCCGCTTCGGACTTGGCCAGATCGATGGCCTGATCGAGATAGCCGATCTGATCGATCAGGCCGGATTCCTTTGCTTCCACTGAAGTATAGACCCGTCCATCCGCCAGCTCTTTGATTCCCTCCGGTGAAAGAGCGGGGCGTCCTTCCACGATCACTTCCAAAAACCGGCCGTACATGCTGTTAATGATCCCCTGCAGAATGCGGCGGTCTCCCGGGGAAAGCGGTTTCAATGGAGAACCTAAATCTTTATTCTCTCCCGATTTGATCGACTCTGCCCCCACGCCGACTTTTTCCAAAAGGCCCTGCAGATTCACATGAAGCATGATGACCCCGATGCTGCCGGTCACCGACGTCGGGTGGGCCACGATCCTGTCGGCCGCCATGGAGATGTAATAAGCGCCCGATGCGCCGACATCGATAATCGATGCGATCACCTTGATTCCGGTCCGCTCTTTGAAGCCCTTGAGCTCATGGTAAATCAGGTCGGACGCGGTTACCGTTCCGCCGGGGCTGTTCACTCGCAGGAGGATCGCTTTAATTGACTTGTCCGCCGACGCCCGCTTCAGCTCTTCCTTGACGCGGGAGACCATATCGGGCCCGCCCGCCATCCCCCCTTCTTTTTCCTCGGAGATCACCCCGGTAATATCGATCATCAGGATTTTCTCCGGCCCCCTCCCTTCCAGGACCTGTTCCTGAAGCGGCTCCATTTTCGGAAAAAGAGAAATGCCGGCGTTGACATAGATGCAGCCGGACATCAAAAGGGAAAAGGCCAAACCAAGACCGGCGAAGCGCCGTTTTTTCATGGGGTGCTCTGCTCCTTCACCTGAGCGCCATTAAAATAGGTCTCCTGAAGCTAAATTTATCACGGCCATGCTTCCAGGGCCGACCTACATTGAACGCCATAAATTTTGCTTATGGTGACCTATTTTAACTCGGCGGCGTTCCTTTAATCTTCCGCGCTAGGGCCTATTTTAAAATGAGCGCCGTAATCTTCCGCGCTAGGGCCTATTTTAAGGTGATCGATAAATTCCCTAAAGAGAAAATGCGCATCGTGAGGGCCGGGAGACGCTTCCGGATGGTACTGAACGGAGAAAGCGGGTAGAGAGCGGTGCCGCACCCCTTCCGTCGTCCCATCGTTGAGGTTGACATGGGTCCGCTCAACCTCTTTTTCTATCCCCGAAAAATCAATTGCAAAACCATGGTTCTGAGAGGTGATCTGGACCTGCTTTGTCGCCAGATCGATCACCGGCTGATTTCCCCCATGGTGGCCGAATTTGAGTTTAAAGCATTTCCCGCCCAAAGCCAAACCTAAAATCTGATGCCCCAGGCAAATCCCGAAGACCGGCTTCTTTCCGAGGAGCTTCTCCGTATTCCGGATCGCGTAAGAGAGCGCTTCCGGATCGCCCGGACCGTTGGAGAGAAGGACCCCGTCCGGCGCCATATCCAATACCCGCTCGGCCGGCGTCTGGGCCGGGACGACGGTGACGCGGCATTCCATCCGGGTCAGCATCCTTAAAATATTCTGTTTGATTCCGAAATCGTATGCCACCACGTGGAAACGGGGCGGAAGCGCCGCGCCGGCCTTTTCACGCCAGAGATACGGCTCTGAACAGGTCACCTGCCGGACCAGATCCTGCCCGACCAGCGGCGGGGCCGATCTCAGCTTTTTAAGGAGGAACGCGGGATCGAAATTTTCAGTGGATAAAATCCCCTGCATGGCGCCGCGCTCCCGGATCTTGCGTGTGAGCGCGCGGGTGTCGATTCCTTCGATCGCAACGATCCGATGCCGCTTTAGAAGCGCATCAAGCGTCCCTTCGGAGCGCCAATTGCTCGGAAACGGACTGTATTCCTTCACGATAAACCCTTCCAGCCAGAGGCGGTTCGATTCGACATCTTCGGAATTCACCCCGTAGTTTCCGATCAGAGGATACGTCATCGCCACCATCTGGCCTTTATAGGAAGGATCGGTCAAGATTTCCTGATAGCCGGTCATGCTGGTATTGAACACCACCTCCCCGATCGCCTCTCCCTCCGCGCCGAAAGAACGCCCCGCGAAGGAGGTCCCATCTTCCAACAGAAGCATGGCTGATTTCAAAGGAGCGCCGTGGTTTACGTTTCCACCTCCAACCACTCCCTTTGGGTCGTAATTTTCCGCGCTAGAACTTATTTTAATCGGACGTTTCCCTTTTGGGTAAAACAGGCTGTTCTCAATTCTCGATGACCTTTCCTGAAACGACGACCGCCGTGGCGCGTCCCTTCATTTTCCATCCGATAAAAGGAGAATTCTGACTCTTCGATTTGAAACCCCCCTCTTTAACCGTCCATTCCGCGGAGAGATCGATGATCGTAACGTCGGCGGCTCCCCCGATCGCCAATCGTCCGATTTTTTTCCTTAAAATATCGGCGGGGTTTTGCGTCAGCTTCCGGATCAGCTCCGGCAGGGTCAGCACCCCTTCTTCCACCAGAACGAGAGAGAGGGAAAGGGCCGTCTCCAGCCCGATGATGCCGAAAGGGGCATGATCTAACTCTCTCTCCTTCTCCTGGGCGGCATGAGGGGCGTGATCGGTGGCGATGGCGTCGATCGTTCCGTCGGCCAGGCCGGCCCGGATCTCTTCTAGATCGCTCCGGGTCGCCAGCGGCGGTTTCATTTTCGCGTTCGCATCGAATCCGCGGACCCGCTCGTCGGTCAGGATAAAATAATGCGGACAGGTCTCGGCCGTCACCCGAATGCCGCGCCGCTTCGCCTCCCGGATGAGATGGACGGAACCCGCCGTGCTGATGTGAGCGAGATGGACCCGCGCCCCGGTCAACTCCGCCAGTGCGATATCGCGCGCCACCATGACGGTTTCCGATGCGGCCGGGATCCCTTTTAACCCGAGCGCCGTTGAAACCTCCCCCTCAAACATCACTCCTCCGGCCGAGAGGTTGAGATCTTCACAGTGGTCGATGACCGGGACATCAAAAATTTTAGAGTACTCCATCGCCCGGCGCATCAATTCACTGTTCATCACCGGTAGCCCGTCGTCCGAGACGGCGACGCAGCCGGCCGAAATCAGCTCTCCCATCTCCGCCAACTCTTCCCCTTTCGAGCCCTTGGTGATCGCCCCGACCGGCAGGACATGGACCTTCCCCTCGGTTCTCGCCTTCTCCAGGATCAGCTCCGTGACCGACTGGTTGTCGTTAACCGGATTTGTATTCGGCATACAGCAGACGGTGGTAAAGCCCCCGGCCGCCGCCGCCGCGGTCGCCGTCGCCACCGTTTCTTTGTATTCGAATCCCGGCTCGCGCAAATGGCTGTGCAGATCAATCAGGCCAGGCGTCACGACCTTTCCGGTCGCATCAATTCGATGGCAGGAACCCGTGACCGAGAGCTGCGGCCCGATCTCCTGCACCACCCCCTCTTCGATCAGCAGATCTCCGATCAGATCCCGCCCCTCGGAGGGATCGATGATCCTTCCTCCCTGGATCAATATTTTAGAGGAGGTCTCAGCCATTTCTCTCCCCCGATAACAGAAACAGAAGCGCCATCCGGACGGCGATGCCGTTCGTGACTTGTTCTAAAATCACAGAAGAGAGCCCATCGGCCACTTCTGAAGTGACTTCGACCCCGCGGTTGATCGGCCCGGGATGCATCACCAGGACACCGGCATTCGCCAGCGCCAGCCGCCGGCTGTCCAGACCGTAGAGCCGGGCATATTCCCGGAGGGTCGGGAAGAAGCCTTTCCCCTGCCGCTCCAGTTGAAGGCGAAGGAGGATGATGACATCGGCCCCGGCAATCGCTTCCTCCAGCCGGTAGTGAACCGTGACCCCCGCCCGTTCGATTCCTTTCGGAATCATGGTAGGGGGGCCGACCAGATGGACGTCTGCGCCGAGTTTTTTCAATCCGTAAATATCGGAATGGGCCACGCGGCTATGCATAACGTCTCCGACGATGACCGCCTTCAATCCCTGAAACCCCCCTTTTCTTTCTTTGATCGTGAAGAGATCGAGCAATCCCTGGCTGGGATGTTCATGCGCGCCGTCTCCGGCATTGATCACGGAACTCCGGAGCGCGCGGGCCAGCAGATAAGGGGCGCCGGAGGAGGGGTGCCGCAATATAATAATGTCGGACTGCATTGCTTCGATGTTTTTGGCCGTATCGAGCAGGGTTTCCCCCTTCACCACGCTGCTCGACGCGGTGGAGATATTGATGACATCGGCCGACAGGCGCTTGGCCGCCAATTCGAACGACGTCCGGGTCCGGGTGCTCGGCTCGAAAAAGAGGTTCACGACCGTCTTGCCCCGCAGCGTCGGCACCTTTTTAATTTCGCGGGTCGACACCTCCTTGAAAGAATCGGCCGTCTGGAGGATCATCTCGATCTCCTCCTTTTCGATCTCGGCCAGGGCGATGATGTCTTTTCTTTTAAGCGGAGCGCCGTGGTTTTTCGTTTCTACCTCCAAGTGGAGCGCCGTAATCTTTCGCGCCAGGGCCTATTTTAAGTCCCATCTTTGTCGGTTCCGTGCAGCCGTTTGATAATAATCCGGTCTTCCTCGCCCGTCTCTTCGAGAAGCACCTCGACTTTTTCATCGAAGGCGGTCGGCAGATTTTTTCCGACGTAGTCGGCGCGGATCGGCAGCTCGCGATGGCCGCGATCGATCAAAACCGCGAGCTGAATCTGCTTCGGACGCCCCAGATCGATCAGGCAATCCATCGCCGCCCGAATGGTCCTTCCGGTAAAGAGCACATCGTCTACCAGGACCACCTTGCGGTCGGTCATATCAAACGGGATGTGCGTCTTCTTCAGGGTGGGATATGACTTTTTGGTCGAGAGGTCATCGCGGTACAACGTGATGTCCAACTCTCCGACGGAAAGCGGTTCTCCCTCGATCTCCTCAATCTTTCGCGCCAGACGCTGCGCAAGGTAGACCCCGCCCGTCCGAATGCCGATCAAAACAACCTCTTTGGGTCCCTTGTTCTTTTCCAGGATCTCATGGGCGATTCGGGTCAGCGCCCGCGATATTTCAACTGCATTAAGGATGACCCGTTCCATTAAAATAAGTCCTGGCGCGAAAGATTACGACCTCCGGGGAGTGGTTGAAAGTCGCCCTGTAAACCACGGCGTTCCATTAAAATAGGTCCTCAAGCCAAAGATTACGGCGCTCCATCTAATCAGACCCCAAAAAATAATGCGTCCGGCTGAAAAAAGGCATAAAAAAACCCTCTTCCGAAGCGGTGATCCGAAAGAAGGTCTCAAGAAAGCAATTTGCCACGTTGGTTTTCCTTTCCAGTCTCGCAGGACCAGTTTAAAGGAGCGCCGTTAAAATAGGTCTCCTGAAGCTAAATTTACAGCGTTCAATTAATCTTTCGCGCTAGGGCCTATTTTAAAAGGTATAAGGTGATTGTATTTAGAAAGCCTCCCGAAGTCAAGCGGTATTTAGTTGCTCTCTTTTAAATCCCTTGCGCAGCGAATGCCGACGGAGCTCTCTCCCCTTTCCTCATGGGCCCCTCCGAATCTTTTGGAGGCCCTTAAATCATGCCCGATATTGTTAAAGGAGCCGCCCCTGTATGATAAGACTTTATTGATGCCGGGGTCCTCGGGCCCTTTTGGGTTTTTGAAGGGGGCCGCTTTATAATAGAACTGATCGTACCAGTCGGCCACCCACTCCGAGACATTCCCCGCCATATCATAAAGGCCGTATACGCTTCTTCCCTTTTCAAAGCTTCCAACGGGTGCGGAGTATTTAAATCCGTCATCCTCTCCCCGTCCATTCGCCAATTTCGGATTGAACGTGTCTCCCCATGGCCACGACCGGCCATCCTCGCCGCGGGCGGCTTTTTCCCATTCGGCCTCGGTTGGAATACGCTTGCCGGCCCACTTACAATAGGCAAAGGCATCGAGCCAGGTGACACCCACGACCGGCTGCATATCCCCTTTTAGAAGATTGACATCATCCTCGAAAACGGGGACAAAGGGGGCAGGCCGCTTGAGCATCCTGGTAAAGCGGTTGTAATCGGCGTTGGTGACTTCATATTTATCCATGTAATAGGCATCCAGGTAAATGACCCGTTGCGGCTGCTCGTCAAAATCTCCCTCGGGTCCCCCTCCCAGGGTAAACGAGCCGGCCGGAATCAGAACCATCTCCCGGTCATCCCCTCCCCGGATCGTCTCAAACATGCTGAAGTCCATCGCCTTCACTTCGGGAATATCCTCGGCGGTTGTTTTGATCTCCTTCACGGCCTCCTGCATTTTTTTGGATTTATTCGATTCCACCATCAACGCCACCATCGTCAAGACCGTCAAAAGGCCCATCACGACCGCAATAATAATCGCAACCATTCTATTCATTACAATCCTTGTGTCACCGGGAGGAAATGATTAGAAAACAATTTTTTCAATATAACGAATTCACTGCGGCATTGCAAGGAGATTTACCGGAGGGTAGCGGGTCAGTTTCGATCTATCAAGGTGGTCACTTTTGAAAGTGTACTTCCGGATGTCATTCTGAGGCGAAGCCGAAGAATCTTGCTTTGTGAAAAAGGGCCGAAATACGAGATCCTTCGCGGAGCCTGTCCTGAGCATTGAGAAAGAGGAGATTCTTCGCTGGCGCTCAGAATGACAAGCGAAGGGCTCAGGATGACAAAATATCGCTTTCTGCAAAAAGTCAAATTACAATCTTGAAAATGTCTCCATTTTCATCGTTTCAGGGTGTAGCTTGCTACATGATGACTAATTTCAAATTGACCCACTACCCACCGGAGAGGAGAAGAACCGCAAGTGGATCTCCACTACGTTGGCAAGTTTTTTAAAGTCATCGATGTTAAGAGAAATTGTTTCCAAAAAAAGAGAAGAGATCGTAGGCGAACCGGATGTTGGAAGCCTTCTTCGGGAGAGCGACTAAAAAAGAAGCCCCCTTTGTCAGCAGAAGGAGAGAAGAGATAAAGAATTTATCGATCACCGAGGCACGGGATAAGTTAACATCTCTCCCGGAGCGTTTGGCGAAAGAGCCGGGATTGGATGGTGCAAGGAAAATTTAAAATCACTCCAACCGCTTGACATAAACCTGCGGAGCATTAGGGCCCACTCCCTCGCCGCAGCCGTTTGCAACGTTTACAACAATACAAAACCCTTTCTCCATCCAGGCAACATAGGGAGTTCCTTGTAAAAAGGCAATGGATGAATTCATCGATGGAAAAAATCCTCCTCCTGTCATGTTCAACGGCTTATTGCTCCCCTCCGTCACCCATTGGTTTCCATCCCAGCGTTTTACATAAAGGTAGGGTCCATTGCTCGCATCGGTCGCTTGATTAGGGGTGGTGGATGCATTGAGGTTGTCGGCAAAGACCAGATAGGGGATCTGCGTTGCGGTCGCAGTGCCGCCAATCGGCGTATTTGATGCGGAAGAAACCGAATTGGGGATGGCGCCGACATTATTGAAAACACCCCCCTCTTCTTTCCGGACATGGACTTTGCCTTTTTCGTGCCAGGCGATATGGAGGACGCCGTTGATAAAGGCGAGCGACGGATCATCCGGATCAGAAGGAGGACCGGAGAGACCTGCTTTGAGAGGAGCAGGATTGGTAGGAACCCAACCTGAACCATCCCACCCTTTCACGTAAAGTTGGCAATCGGTCGAGATGGGAAAGAGGCACTCTCTCCAAGCGGCTTTAATCGTCAACCCGTTGATGGCAATCGAGGGGTTGGAACCGTGCTGACTGGGTAAAAAATTCAAACTGGTCGTCCCCACCCGTTCCCAGCTTATCCCGTCACGAAAGCGCTTTACATAAATCTGGTTGTTTGATCCATCCGTCTCGGCCCAAATAACGTAGGGGACATTGCCGCTGTCGAAGGCGATGGCGCTATCGCCGGCCGATTTTGCGCCATCGACATTGAGCGCCCCGCCGACCAGTTCCCAGTTCGTTCCGTTCCATTTTCTTACAAAGACCTTGCAGTTTGCCCCCGATGAATCACACTCTGTATAGGTGATGAACGGAACCGGGGGAGAAGCGCCGTTTGAAGCGATTCGAGGCTGTTGCCCATGGCTGCCGGCAGCATTGATCTGCGCGGCGGAGGACCAGGACTTTGCATTCTGGTCAAATGTCCGAACATAAACATTGGCGGGGGTATCCCCTTCACTCCAGGCCAGGTAAGGGATGTTTCCCACAAGGGCGATGGAAGGATTGGAGGCATTTTTAGATGTAACGTTGTTCTGGCTCGTTCCCAATGATTTCCATTCGCCAAAGGTGGTGGCCGATTTTCGGGCCGTATTCGTATCGGTCCGGCCGGCCAGATCTTTGGCCCGGACAACAAAATGATAGGGCGTGCTCGCCGTCAGGCCGGTCACCCCCAGCGTCGTCGCTCCCCCGGCGGTTTCGTAACGGACAATCGCTCCCCCGGCCGCCGGAAAAGGAACTGCGACACAGTCCGTTGAGACGGTCGACTGGCAGATCTCATATCGAAGCTGGTTTTGGGGTGTGGTGTCATCGTTGGCAGCCTGCCATTCAAGCGAGATGGTGCTGGAGCTGGTCGCCTTTGCAACCAGCTGAGGATCGCTATTTGCAAAGGCCGGCGCGACCGTATCCAGCGATGTCCCTGTGGTAAAAAAGGCGATGAAGGTTTCCGCCATATTGTTCAGAGCCAGGTCTTCCACCCCGGTGGTGATCGTAACGGTATAGACCGTCCCAACCTTCAAGTCTGTTGATTGAATGAAATTGGCGGACCGGGTGGAGGCGGAATAGGTGACACTCCCGGGAACCAGCCCCCCATCGCCGCTGACGAAGAAGGTATTGGTTGAAAGGGTCGCCGGCTCCATCGGTTCGCTGAAGGTGGCGCTGATCACAGCATTGAGAGGAACCGAAGTCGCGCCGTTGGGGGGCGAAATCGATTGGACGGTGGGGGGGATGTTATCGGGGGTCGAACCGGGAAGGCGGCCATTGTCCTTATTTCTGCATCCATTCCCGATAAAAAGAGAAAGAAGGATAAAACAAAAAATTAACGCGCGATATTGAACCGATCCCCTTCTCATATCCCTCCCGGAGAGAAAAATCAGCCAGTAAAGAAACAGTGCGGAGCTTGTCTCCGCGCGGAGATAAACTCCGCACTGTGATTGTTAGATGCTATCGATTCTCTTTTTAATCAAATCAGGACTTCTTTTACCATGAATTACAGCCAGAACAATCCAGGAAAACGCTTCCTTCAAGTCATTTTCGGCTTCGGGTCTGATTATGACTTTGCATTTCACTGTTTAGCCACTATCCTTTTGTAAACATCTTCCCACGGAGAGCCTAAATCAGGGTTTCTATGATAAGCCTCCAATCGTTCATCAATCATCCTTTTTTCTTCCTCTGTTAATTCGATAGCCTCCGGTTCAATTGCTATCGTATCCCAGATGTCTTCTACAAGTTGAATCCTTTCAGGTATTGACAGCGTAAGGGCATCAGCAGCGGTTATCTGTTTCATCTTTTTTACCTCTGATGATTAAGAGTTATTCATCCATTTTATTCTTCACTAATCCTAATTCTGTGGCAACAACATCAAATGGTCGCCCCTGTTGATTTTTAGGACCAACTTTTGCCTTGCGAAGTTCCCGAAGATCGCGATAGTCTTCCAGCTCTTCTTGCATGCGAAGGAAATCCTTGTAAGGAATTACAGCAAATTCTTTCTTTCCGTGTTTTTCAATTATTTGTGTTTTCATCAATCTATCTGTAAGCCTCTTTCTTTGGAATCGAAGCCAGGTCCTTCTCGGCTCGCTTTCGTATTTCAATTTCGTATCGCATTAAGTTAAGCGCATTTTCCCTCATAACTCATAAGAAGAAGATCGGCGATATACCACAGCGGTAAATACTGATCACGCAGTCAAAACATTATAGTTGAAATCAGAAGAAAGGTTCAAGTAAAAAAATAAGACATTCATGTCGAATGCATCGTTGCATTTATTGTAGGGGCGGCCCCCTGTGGCCGCCCAGGGCAGGCACGGGGGCCTGCCCCTACAAAATACATGTAATAATGATTTTACGTTGGCTTTAAGATCAGAAAAAAAGGAGAGGCCGTTTGGCCTCTCCCTCGAGATAAAACAACTTTTAGATTGCCGTTATGGGAGCTGGGCGCTTGCTATGTCTCCATTGGTTTGTGATTGACCAAAGGGGTATTGGGTGACAGGGAAAGCCGCGATTGCATTATAAGTAAAGCTTCCACTGATGCTTTGTGTAAACTTTCCTGTCCCGAGACCGGACTGATCCGGGTCGGAAATACTCTGTGTCCAGGTCACCAATCCCCCGGTGGGCGCTACCGTATTGGGGGAGGTGAAGGTAAAGTCGGATGTGATTCTTACATCCTGGTCCCCTGTCCCAGGCGCAGCAAAGGTCCCAATCCCTGTGGTCTTCACACCGGTCACCTGATGCATCACCTGACTGGAAAGAGAGGTAGCCGTAACGCCACCCGCCAGCGGGGTAAAGGTAAAGTTATTGACAAAGTTAAAGCCGGTATGAGCAGCCAACACCTGGGTGAGAGGGCCGGCGCCATCCGGATCGCAATCTGTGGCGCCGAGCGCGCAGAAATCGCCCACCAACGAATTGTTCATGACCACCGGAACCCCTACAACCAGCGTGTTAACACCCGCCGGAATGGTCTGGCCTTGCGTGGTCGGATCGAAATGAATGTCGCCGCAGTCGAGCCCGGGCTGAAATCCGGCGGGGCTGGCCAACGCTGCGCTGGACGTCGTGGAGTTCGAACCAATGGCCGAGCACCGGGTGGTATCCATGGTCGTCCCTACCGCATTCTTATTGGCAATCAAGCCGAACATGTTGCCGGTGATCGCCCCGGGGCCAAGCGAAGGGAATAGCGTTGTTAAGTTGGCGGGCGCCAAAAGACCAGTTGCCGCGCCCCCGCATACGCCATTGGTGTTTGTTCCTCCCGCGCAGGGGTCAAAGCCGGGGTTGCCATCCGAGCCGTTGGATCGAAGATTGGACGATTGTGTGTTGAAATTGGCGTCCACCGCCCAGCCGGCCTCCGGCAAGAGGAGCACCCCTCCCAAGAGAAGAAGCGAGATCACCCAAAGTGTTCTGGATATTTTCATTTTAAAATAGGCCCTTAAGCGAAAGGTTACGGCGTTCATTTTATCATCTCCTTTTAAATCATGTTATGGAAGATTTTCGGTTGTTGCCGTGCCGCTTGACCGTAAGGTGAAGCTCTGCCCTGTAGGGTATTGGACCGGGTCAAACACGCCTACGTTGTAAACAAAGCTCCCCTCCAGTGTCTGGGTAAAAGCGCCTCCCGTTCCCACCACATCATCCTGAACGATACTGCTTCTCCAGGAGACGGTCGGAGCGGTGCCCATCACGCCTGCCGCGTTGTTCGTTGTATTGAAGGATGCGAGCTGTGAAACAACCGAGTTTTGAGTGCCGCTCAAAGCGGTGGTTTCAATCAGAGATTGCTGTCCGCAGACGGCGGGATTTGCAGCCGTCCCTGCCGGGCAGGTATTGGCTGTCGCCGCAAACGGCATATTGGCCGGATTGACCGGCATGGTCTGAGGAGTGGTGGTTGGGTTCCAGACAAATCCATTTTCGAATTGGGACCGGTGACGAGCAGCGCCTATACCGGAATTGTTGTCCATCGGTTCGTTCGTCGTCATGACCCCTGTGAGGTTTGTGCCTACAGTCGGAATGGTCTGGCCCTGCGTGGCTGGATCAAACCTAAGATCGCCGCAGTTTAAGCCTGCCAACGAGGCGTTGGTGACAACACCGCATTGAGTGGTCGGCCTGGGCGTTACGCTTGCATCAGCTCCAGACACAACCCCGAACATATTATCGGTGACCGCGCCAGGGCCGAGTTTAATGAAGGTTGTTATATTGGCCGACGACAACAGATGTGCGCCGGTTGAGCCGGCGCAACTCAGCCCGCCTGCCGCCACGACGCCGTTGCCGCAGGGATTAAACCCGGGCTTTCCGTCGCTGGCGTTCGACCGCTGATCGGTGCTTTGTGTGTTGCTGAAAAAGTCTTGGGACTGGGCAAAAGCGCCCTGAAATGAAAACGCCGAAATGATGATTGCCGCCAGGAGCATCACTGCCCCCCTTGCGAAGCCCGATCGGTGCGTGATCTGTTTCATTGTTTCCTCCATCAAGTATTGAAAAGACCCTGCTGAAACTCTATCTCTTTTTTGTGTCATTGTAAAGAAAAAAGTAAAGAAAAAATATCCCTTTTAAGCCATCCCCTAAAGTCGGAACCAAAGACGTTATTCATGAATCGTTATTCGTTAAACGTAAAATCTGTTCCGAAAGAATCAAAAATATCTGCGTTTGCCGGTTTCATCCCCCGAGGTTGACCATGGTGGTGAGTTTTTTCTCTTCCGGGATCATGTCGAGTTCGTGGTATTCGGGCTTGACGTACAGCACCTGGTCGAGCAGGGTTTCGATCACGTCATCGCTGCAGCCGG
>Ga0080064_1000917_pt1 | contig 68271 bp, 70 predicted proteins | sample Subgrocontami54m_FD_69260 | JGI IMG/M metagenome (GOLD analysis project Ga0080064, IMG submission 69260) | Subsurface groundwater microbial communities from S. Glens Falls, New York, USA - GMW46 contaminated, 5.4 m (SPADES assembly) (version 2) ...
TCGCAAGGGAATATCGGTTCCGTCATCCATTTCCCGGGATATGTCCGGGTGCACGTTGGCAAAAATTATCTGGATGTCGGCAGGGCGGGCGCCCTGCGCGAATAAAAGACTTGATTTCCGTCGTGAATTCGTTACAATAACACATCTATATTTAATGCAAACGGAGATCCAATGGCTAAGCAAAACGGTGTTGATTTTAATCAGCCACAATTAAAAAAACCACGCAAGGGTTACCCGGCAAATAAGCCACGCCCCCGGCCCAATAACGGCAACTGGTTGTTCTGGGTGGTCCTATTGTTTATATTCCTCATTTTCATGAGCCAGAACGAACCTGCGACCTCGCTGCACGCCCCCAAAGAATTAAGTTATAGCGAATTTTATAATATTCTTTTAACCAACAAAGAAACCGGCAAAATTCAGAGTCTGGAGCTTGTAGAAAGCACGGAAAACAAGCTGCACGGGACCTTCAATGACGGAACGGAATTCGTCTTGAATATCCCGCGTGATGATACCGAGTTATTTAAGGTCATACGCGAGAATGTCCTGAACTTCAAAGTTGTTGCCCCGCAAATTTTCTGGAGCCAGATGTTTTTTTCGTTCATGCCGATACTTCTGATCATCATATTCATCTGGTTTCTTTCCCATCGCGGCGCGCAAATGGGCAACAAGATCTGGTCGTTCGGTAAATCCCGGGCCAAAATGAGCAAGGGCAAGGGTACGATCACATTTCAGGATGTTGCCGGTGTCGATGAGGCGAAGGAAGAGCTCCAGGAAGTCATTGAATTTTTGAAAGATCCCAAAAAATTTGAGCGTTTGGGAGGCAAGATCCCCAAAGGCTGTTTGCTAATCGGTCCCCCGGGAACGGGAAAAACGTTATTGGCCAAAGCGGTTGCCGGCGAAGCTGACGTACCATTTCTTTCGTTAAGCGGATCGGACTTCGTTGAAATGTTCGTTGGTGTGGGGGCCTCACGTGTTCGGGATCTTTTTGAGCAGGGACGCAAGGCTTCCATGAGTTCTGGCAAAGGTGCCATTATTTTTATCGATGAGATCGATGCCGTTGGAAGATTGCGTTTTGCCGGTATCGGCGGCGGCAACGATGAGCGCGAGCAAACGCTCAACGCGCTTTTGGTGGAAATGGACGGATTCACCAACCAAAGCGGTTTGATCATGATCGCGGCGACCAACAGGCCTGATACGCTGGACCCGGCGCTTTTACGTCCCGGACGATTTGACCGGCAGGTCGTGGTGGGTTTGCCGGACATTAATGGACGGGAAGGCATCCTGAAAGTCCATAGCAAGGGGATCAAATTGGGTTCGGATATTAATTTGCGGAAGATCGCGCAGCAAACGGTTTATTTTTCCGGCGCGGATCTGGCGAATGTCTGCAATGAGGCGGCCCTTTTGGCGGCGCGCAAGAATAAAGAGGCCGTGGGTATGGATGAATTTTTTGCCGCGGTGGAGCGCGTTACCATGGGACCCGAGAAGAAAAGCCGCGCTATTTCCAAGAAAGAAAAAGAAATGACCGCTTATCACGAGGCCGGACACGCGTTGTTATCACTTTTTATCGAAGAAGTGGACACGTTCACGAAAGTGTCCATCATTCCTCGCGGCATGGCCGGGGGCTATACTTTGACACCCCCGACGGAAGATAAACATTATTTGAACAAGAAAGAACTCCTAGGACAGATGACGGTGCTTTTAGGCGGTCTGATCGCTGAAGAATTGTATGTTGGGGAGACATCCACCGGCGTTTCAAACGACCTGGAAAGGGTCGCCCAGATCGCGCGCCATATGGTCTGTGTTTACGGGATGAGTGAAGCCTTAGGGCCATTATCGTATGGACAGCGCGATCACATGCGTTTTCTTGGCCGGGATATTTTGGAGAACAAGGAGTATAGTGATCAAACTGCGCAAAAGATCGATGAGGAAGTCCGCCGTCTGGTGCAACAAGCCCACGACCGCGGAAAAAAGTTGCTGACGGAGCATCGTGACAAGCTGGAATTGATGGCCCAGCGGTTGATCGAAAAAGAAGTCATTGATATCGATGAAGCGCGGCAGCTACTCGGTATGCCCGATGCGAAAGTCATCCCTGTCCCGGCAGAACCTGCTGCGCAAGATATTCCGAAGAACCCGGAATCCGTATAACGAAAACATACCCGTTTGTGAACGCCGCTTTGCCCCATTCCATTCATCCGCGCAAGTCGTATATCGTCACCGCGGGACCGCACACCCTGCATTTAGGGATACGCACGCATATCATGGCAATTTTGAATATGACGCCGGATTCCTTCAGCGGGGATGGTTGTTTCGCCGGCCCAAAGAACCCAGTTGATAAAGCGTTAAAACTCGCACAACGTTTCGTCCGTGAAGGCGCTGACATTATCGACGTCGGTGGCGAGTCCAGCCGCCCGGGCTCGCAGAAGGTTTCCGCTGCAGAAGAGCTTCGGCGTGTTATCCCTGCCGTTCGTATTTTGGCGCGCAAGATCAAGATCCCCATTTCCGTTGATACATACAAACCGTTGGTGGCCCGGCACGCCCTTGATGAAGGGGCGAGCATCGTCAACAACATCATGGGGACAACGATAGAGAAAAGTTTCCTGCGGATGATCCGTCAATATGATGCCGCTATTGTGCTCATGCACATGCGTGGGACCCCGCGGACCATGCAGCGAAATATCCATTACAAAAATGTTGTTTCGGAAGTTAGCGATTCCCTGCAGAAATCTATTGGAAAGTGCTTGGAAATTGGTATTAAATCGGATAAAATCATTGTGGATCCAGGGATCGGGTTCGCGAAGACGCTTGCGCATAACCTGGAGATCATTTACTATTTGCGTCGATTTGAGATCTTGCGTCGGCCTATGCTTGTTGGATTATCACGTAAATCATTTATTGGTAAAGTGTTAGGGGAAGATGTTCCCGACCGTTTGAACGGTTCGCTGGCGGGAGCATGTGTCAGTATTTTTAATGGCGCGCACATTATCCGCGCGCATGATGTGGGGCCGACGAGGGAAATCACGGTCATGACCGACGCTATTACGAACGGGAGATAAATATGCCGTTTTTTTGGATCTGGGATTTCATTAAGCCCGCTTTGGAGATCGGGATATTATGGGTGGTTTTTTACCATATTCTTGTTTTCTTTGAAGGGACGCGCGCTTTTCAGGTCTTTCGCGGGATAAGCTACCTTTTGATCCTTTTTCTTGGCGCGCAGATCCTGGGGCTGGACATCATCAACTGGCTTCTGACAAAATTCTTTGCTATTTCTATTATTGCCCTTTTGATCATTTTTCAGCCGGAGCTCCGTCAGGGGCTCGCCCGGTTAGGGCAGCAACATTTGTTCAGTATTGCTCTGGAAGAATCGGAAATATTGGCCCTCATCGAAGAGATCGCCACCGCTGTATACAAGCTGGCACGGCAAAGGGTGGGATGTTTGATCGCCATCGAGCGCGAGACCCGTTTGCAGGTCTATATCGAAAGTGGTCTGGATGTTGACGCGAAAATATCGGCCGAGCTGATCCAGAGCATCTTTTTTGTTCCCTCGCCGTTGCATGACGGGGGCATCATCCTGCGGGGCAACCGCGTCGTCGCGGCGTCCTGCCTGTTTCCGTTGTCGGATAATCCTAATTTCAGCAAGATCACCGGGACGCGTCATCGCGCGGCCATCGGCATCACGGAACACACGGACGCGGTCGTGGTGATGGTCTCCGAGCAAAGCGGAGAAGTTTCCGTAGCGGCTGACGGACGATTCATCCCGGTTATCAACCAAGAGCGATTAGCCGGTATCTTAAAGGACCTATTAGTCGTTGAAGTTAAGAAGAAAAAATAATTTTCCCGGGCCGGAATACCTATCAAGCGAAAATGAAGAAATGGTTTACGTATAATTTGTCGTTAAAGTTGATCGCGCTGGGTTTGGCGATCATCACTTGGATCTATGTCAACCGCGAGCTGATGCGTTGATATGCCTAAGCTCGGCGTGAACATTGATCATGTGGCTACCTTGCGCCAGGCGCGGCGTGAATTCGATCCTGATCCCGTCATCGCCGCAGGGTGCTGCGAAAGAGCCGGCGCGGATAGTATCGTCGCGCATCTGCGTGAAGACCGGCGTCATATCCAGGACAAAGATATCCGTTTTTTACGTAAAGCCGTTAAGACGCGGCTGAACCTTGAGATGTCGTTGAATGAACGGATCGTTGCTATTGCTTGTTCCATCCGCCCGGATATGGCGACCATCGTGCCGGAAAATCGTGCTGAAATAACCACTGAAGGCGGCTTGAACGTTGTGAAGCATTTCCGGCGGATTAAAAAGGCGGCAACGCTACTGCGCAAGGCGGGTATTCGGGCCAGCCTTTTTGTCGATCCTGTCATGGCGCAGATCCTTAAGGCCCGCGAGGCTGGGGTGAATGTTATCGAGCTTCATACCGGAGCCTATGCCCGCGCTAAAACGAAACCGCAGCGTTCACGCCAGATCGATATGATCAGGAAAATGACCGTCTTTGCCCGTGGCTTGGGGATAACGGTCAACGCGGGGCATGGATTAAAATACGATAACGTCCGGGCGATCGCGCAGATTCCCGGCATTGCAGAATTAAATATCGGACATTCGATCATTTCCCGTGCGGTATTTGTCGGATTGGAAGCGGCCGTACGCGAGATGGTCATATTGGTGCGTTAAACGACAATGATTTTAGGCATCGGAACAGATATTATCGAGATCGACCGGATCCAAAACGCCATCAGCCGCTGGGGGGACGGTTTTCTTTCTCATGTCTTTAATAAAGAGGAGATCGAATACGCGCAGAAATATAAATTTTCCGCACCGCACTTTGCCGGCCGTTTCGCCGCGAAAGAGGCGATCTATAAAGCTATCGGAAACAACAAAAATCTCGGCTGGAAAGACATCAAGATCCTCAACGATAAGAATGGAAAGCCGTATTGCGTTTTAAACGACCGGAAATTCGTTAATAAAATTCTCATTTCGATTTCGCACACACGCAATTACGCGGTTGCCAGTGCCGTGGTCACGAAATGAATATGCGATTGCCGCTGCCGTTAGCCCGCCGCAGACCGGATGCTTATAAAAATCAATTCAGCCATGTGTGTGTTATCGCGGGGTCGGGGAGAATGCTGGGAGCGGCGGCATTGGCCAGTTTGGCAGCGATGCGCGCCGGCGCGGGGCTGGTGACGGCAGCCATTCCCGCGAGCCTCAACGCGGCGGCACAAAAAAAGATCAGCAATGTCGTCATGACATTACCGTTGCAGGAAACGCGGGAACAAACTGTATCTGCTGATGCCTTCGCCCGGATCTCGCGGGCATATGACGAGTTTGATGTTTTCGCCGTCGGCCCGGGATTGTCACGGCATCCTTCGACGCAACGGCTGGTTTTGAGAACGATCGGCACTTCACCAAAGTCGTTGGTGATTGACGCCGACGCTCTGTACGCTTTGGCCGGGCATACGGAAATTTTGCGCAAGACCACGACGCTAAAGGTTCTGACACCGCATCCGGGCGAGATGGCGCGGTTGATCGACCGATCGCGGGATTACGTTGAAAAGAATCGGCGGCAAACCGCGCTCGAATTCGCCCGAAAATACGGTTGCGTTTTATTGTTAAAAGGGCATCACACGGTGGTGGCTTCGCCGCGCGGACAGGTTTATATAAATAAAACCGGTAACGCCGGCATGGCAACCGCCGGCAGCGGTGATGTTTTAACCGGAATGATCGCTGCTTTGCTCGGCCAAGGGTTAACAGGATTCGAAGCGGCGAAATTTGGCGCTTATTGGCACGGAAAAGCGGGTGATCTGGCGGCTAAAACCAAGACCAGAGCGGCGATGATCGCCTCGGATATCATTGAGAATATTCCAAAAGCTTTAAAGGTGATAGGTGCAAGGTTATAGGTGATAGCATTGTTTTGCTATCGCCTAACACCCAGCACCTATCAGCTAAACTATGCAAAATTTATCCAAACGGCCACAGATAGTTGCACCGAATGAACACCGGCGCGTGCTTTTGCATTCCTGTTGCGCGCCGTGCTCCTGCGACGTCATCGCGACGATGATCGAATCCGGCATCGACCTGACGATATTTTTTTATAACCCCAACATCCATCCGCGCGAGGAATATCTGATCCGTAAAGACGAGAATATCCGTTTTGCCCGAAAACAGAATATTCCCTTTATCGATGCGGATTATGATCGCGAGAACTGGTTTGCGCGCGTCAAGGGACTGGAGTGGGAGCCGGAGCGGGGCAAGCGCTGCACGACGTGTTTTGATATGCGTTTTGAACGCACCGCCCTTTACGCGCATGAACACGATTTTAAGGTCATTACCAGCAGCCTTGGGATATCGCGTTGGAAGAATATGGACCAGATCAACGAAAGCGGCATGCGCGCGGCGAGCCGTTATCCAAAGATGGTTTACTGGACCTATAATTGGCGCAAGATGGGTGGCTCCCAGCGCATGTACGAGCTGTCCAAACAGGAGGAGTTTTACCAGCAGGAATATTGCGGCTGCGTGTATTCGTTGCGGGATACAAACCTTTGGCGTGTACAGCACGGCCGCGAGCGCATTGTTAAAGGCGCGCAATTTTATCACTTCGGAAAATAATTTTGTATACCAAATCTTGTCCGACAAATAATCAATTCTAGATCAAAACGCTTTGAGCGCAAATCCTCCCAAGAGAATTCTCGACCGCCACGATCTCCTCGCCTTAAGCATCTGTTTTCTTAGTTTTTCCCTGTGGCTTTGGCTGCTGAATTATAAATATTATACTTTTGGTTACTGGGATTGGGATTTGGCTTTTTTCTCCCAGGTCATGTGGAATTTAAGCTTTAATGGTTCTCCGTATTCATCTTTATTTGATAAAAATTTTCTAGGGAACCATTCTAACTTCATCGCCTATTTGCTCATTCCCGTTTATCGAGCGCTCGCCCACCCGATGACCTTAGTTGTCCTGAAAGTTATTTCGTATGTTTCTGGAAGTTATGTGCTTTACCGATTCGCCAAAGAGAGGGTAGGCGCAGTCGTGGGCATTGTTTTTTTGGTCCTTTACCTGGTGTATCCCCCGAATCTCTTTGGGATCATTTATGAGTTCGATTTTGAAAGTCTGGTCCCGGTTTTTATTTTTTTACTGTATATAAGCTATCAAAAAGAAAAATTGACGTTGTTTTTAATTCTGGCACTTTTGACCGTGCTCATTAAAGAAAATATGCCTCTGGTCATTGTCTGTTTCGGGTTCGCCGCGTTATTTTCGAAAAGAAAACAAAAATGGGCCTGGGTGCTATTACCGATCGCCTTAGGTCTGTGCGTTTCACACCTGTTTTTTAACGTCCTGATACCTCATTTTGCCCAGAGCCCAACGCATCCTTATTCATATCTTTACTCCAGGTTCGGCCGGAATCCCTTGCAAATATTACAGACACTCCTTACTCATCCGGGCATGATCTTTGAAAGTTTAACGGCAACGAAACTTAATTATTTCGAGGAAATTCTGGGGCCTTTGGCCCTTACACCATTATTTTCTCCATTGGCTTTATTTTTAGGATCGCCTTTGATACTCCAGCGCTTATTAGCCAACACCCCCCAGCAACATACCATTTATTATCAATATGTTATCAGTTTGGCTCCATTCTTATTTTTGTCTTCGGTTACGACATTAGCTTTTATCCGTCGAAAATATAAGATTGTCTACAAGGTCACGATTATTCTTATGGTCTTATCCTCACTTCAGTATCTTTATGCGCACAAAGATGAGCTCAGGGCGAGGATTTTTCTTAAGGAAGACGGGTTGCATTTTATTCGTTGGGAAATGGTCGAATCCATCCCATCAGAAGCGACGGTAATGTCGAGTTTTGATTTTCTCGCTGCGCTATCCCAGCGCCGGGATCTTTATGCATTTTATAAAGCACATCACTTTGCGGAAGGAAGCTGGAAGCCCTTTGTGCTTCCGCAAGGCTCGTACGCGCTGATTGACTTTGATGATTCTTGGCTAAGGGCGGATTTTAGCGCAAATCCGCAAAAAGTAGCCCAAAAAATACACGCCTTTATTGACCCTAACGAGTGGAATGTGCTTAAGGCTTATGGTGAAATAGTGCTTTTGCAGAAAGAATATCCCCGGCAAAGACTTTTACAAATAGCCGAAAGGCCGACTATTGGCAAAGAGATCATAACCGCAGACAAACAGCTTAAGCTTCTGTCGGTAGAAAAAAGCGAACAAACTTTGTCGCAAGATCAGCCGACTTTGCCTTTAACATTTTCCTGGCAAGCCGAAGAGGATATTGCCGATAACTATATAATGCGGATATATCTTCAACAGGGGGGACATCTGATAGCCGCAAGGACACACCGCATCGGATATTGTGTGTTTCCAACGTCTTTATGGCGAAAAGGACAATACATCAATGAAAGCTATTGGTTCTTGTTAACCGGTCTGTTGCCAGGGGAATATAGCCTCGATGTTGAATTAATCAATGAAGACCGTAACCAAAATAATCAACTATTTATTAACGATTTGGTTAAATTTAAAATAGAATAATCCTTGAGGCCATTTATGAAAAAAGTCACCGATCTTGTAGAGTTGTTGCGGGTAAAGCAGTGGATAAAGAACGCCTTTATTTTCTTCCCGCTTATTTTTTCCGGACAATTTTTTGTGACGGATCTCGCCCTCAAAGCCCTCATCACTTTTTTTAGTTTTTGTTTTATTGCCAGCGGCATTTACTTGACCAACGACTATTTGGATGTTGAAAGAGACCGGAATCATCCCCGTAAGAAAAATCGGCCTTTGCTGCGCTATAACCTCCACCCGGGACTTATTGTGTCCATTGTCGGGTTATTTATCGCGGGAGGATTGGGGATGGCGTGGCTGGTCCAGGTCAGTGTGGTTTATGCGGCGTTAAGCTATATCTTGCTGAACGTTATTTATAATTGGATCGCGAAAAATATCGTTCTTCTGGACGTGATTTTTATCGCGGTAGGTTTTGAAATCCGGATTTGGGCCGGGGCCCTGGCCGCGGGGATCTTGCCATCCGTTTGGCTGCAGCTGTGCGTTTTCTTGCTGGCGTTGTTCTTGGGTTTTACCAAAAGGCGGCACGAGATATCCATCCTCAAAGACAAGGCCTTCGAGCACCGCATGGTTCTGTCCCATTATAAAATGTATCTACTGGATCAGATCATCGTCATTTGTTCAACATTGACGATCATTTTTTACGGTCTCTATGCCCTTTCCGTTGATTTAAGGGCGGGGGAAGAGAATTCTTATATGATCTATTCGATCGTATTTGTGATTTATGGTATTTTCCGATATTTTTATCTGGTCCATGTTAAGAATTTGGGCGAAGATACCGGCGAAATTATTTTTTCCGATTTCCCGTTCTTTATCAACATCCTGCTCTGGGGCCTGTATATGGCTTTGATTTTATATGCCCCCAAGATATTTTGAGATCCTGACCCCGCCTTGAAAGGCTCATTGAACATGACGCGTTACCAATCTGCCGTATCTCAGGCAAAAATATCTCAAGAACTCAAGCAATCCTTGCTCGGGGTTACGCAGAAGCTGAAAGCCGGCTTTTCTTCCTCAAGCACGCATGAAAGAATTATCTGGGAAACAAGCATTTCGGTGATCGGGCCGGCCTTTTTTTTCTTTACCCGGTGGGTTTTGGATCATGCGGCCAAGATCGATCTAAAAAAATTATATTTCCTTTCGCGTGATGGGGAGATTTTTCTGAAAATAGTTCAGGTCATTAAGAGGCAGGCGGATTTTAATATCGAATGCCGCTATTTATACGGGTCCCGGCATCTGTGGCTTTTAGCTTCGTTGGAAGATTTTGGCGATAAAGAACTGAAGTGGATATTTTCCGATTGGTGGTATCCGATCACTGTACGGTCGGTATGCAAGCGCCTGGGCATGGATCCGGAAGGTGTCAAAGATTCCCTTTTGTCTGCGGGATTTCCACCCAAGACATGGGATCAAATACTTTCTTTTGGGGCGAAACAGCGGCTCAAGAGAACTCTTAAGGAGCCGAAGTTCAAAAGCATTATTGTGGATCATTTGCAGGCAACCTACGCAAATACTTTGGGTTATCTGGTCCAGGAAGGATTGGCTGATGGAAAAGCGTCTGGGGTAGTGGATATCGGATGGCGCGGGAAGCCCCAGCTAAGTTTGCGCCGCATTTTAAACAGAGGCGGGATCGTTCCCGGGCAAGGCCTTAAAGGTTTTTATTTTGGGCTGACCGAGGGCAAAGAAGTATATCCCGGCGATCAATTGTTCTCGTTTTTGTTTGATCTGTCCCGGAGCCTTCAAAGGTTCCAGCTTCGCAATAATCATCTTTATGAGGCCTTTGCCGCTTCCCAGGAGGGGAGGCTGCTAAATTTTTGCCGTGAGGATGAAAAATTTTATCCTGTGTTAGATCCATGCTCAGCCCGATCACTGATCCAGTGGGGACTTCCCCTTCAGCAAAAAGGGATCCTGGCTTTTAGTGAAGAATTTTCAAGAGTTTATTCTTTAGAATCGTTGAATTGGGATGAAGCCTGCAAAATCCTGGAAACCACATTGGGGATGTTTATATCAGCGCCATCCATGGATGAAGCCAGCGTTTATGGGAGTTTTCCGCTCGATGGTGAGTTGACCCAGAGCAAAACAAGCGAGATTGCGCCCATAGTCAGTCGCAGGCAGTTCTGGTCCTTATGCTTCAACCTCAAGAATTTTAACCTTTTTTGGGTGCAGGGTTCGTTGCAGAGGTCAAAATTATTTTTTGAAGAACGAATTTGGAATTCGGTCCTGTTTGTCTTGCAGGTCTGTTTCTATGGCCTGGTAGTGGCAAATTATAAATTACGCTTTTCCTGTAGCGAAAAGAACAGACACTTTAAAACCGTTTAATTATGAGTTTCTTCAAAAATCTTTCGATCCAATCTAATACAATCCTGATCATTGCCAGCATCGGCTTGATCAAGGCTCCCATGGTCATCCGGGATATCCTGCTGACGTTTTATTTTGGCATCGATAAAAATCTCGATGTTTATTTTTATTCCCTGATATTTCCTGTTTTTTTTCTGGGAATTTTTTCCGCAGGGTTAACCGCATTCTTTATTCCGGCCTATTTGAGCATAAAAAAGGAAGGGAAACATGCGGCGATGCAATTCGCTGGCCAGGTATTCGTATTCATGATGGTCATTATTGCGTTTCTTGTGCTTTCGCTGGCTTATACTGTCCCGCAATTAACTGAAAAGCTGAACCCCGCATTCCTTGAAATGAGCTACTATCACACGTTATTGCGGTGGACCTGGATATTCTTTATTTTTTCTATGCTGGGGATCATTTTATCATCCCTCCTGCAGGCAGAACACCGGTACTTTAAATCGCTTTATCCGCAAATGTTGGTCGCCTCCGGAAGCATCCTTTCGGTCGTCTTATTTTACAAATCACTTGGCGTAGTCTCGGCCATTCTGGGTTCGGCTTTAGGCGCTATGCTTTGTTTTGCAGTTTATTATTTTTACTGTAGAAGGGCGAAGTTAATTCATCCGCCAACGCTTAAAAATCCTTCTGAAAAGATTCCAATCCAATTGGGACAGTTCTGGATACTGATTTTGACATTTTCTATTCCCTGCCTGATGCCGTTGATCGACCAATACATGGCAAGTACTTTGAAAGAAGGGAGCCTGTCGATTTTTAATTATGGAACGCGAATCCCCGATGGCCTCGCAGAAATTTTTTCTTCAGGGCTAGGCGTGGCGGTCTTTTCACATTTTTCACAGTGGCATGTTGAGAGCAAAAACCATTTGATAGTCGATGCCACCCGCAAGGCCGTAACCCTTGCCACGCTTTTCATCCTGCCTTTATGCGCATTCATACTGATTTTGGCGCAGCCGATCATTTCTATAATTTTTGAAAGGGGGGCTTTCTCGCGAAACGCGACACTGGAAGTTTCCCGGGTGCTTCAATTCTATTCATTTTTTACTTATTTTTCAATATTAAGCATCCTAGGCACAAGGGCCATATCTGCCTTGAAGAAGAATTATTTCTTGCTGCTGTCAACACTGGTGGCCCTGACCGTAAAAGTTATCTTAAATCTTATTTTCGTAAGATTTCTTGGTGTTGCCGGTTTGGCCTTGGCAAATATCGGCACGTTATTTTTGTATTGTTGTTTAATCTATTGCTTTCTCGCCATGAAAAAAGTCCATATTTTTGAGAAAGTGTTCATTTCAAAATTAACAGTCTGTTCGGGTGGGGCAGCGTTGATCGCTTTTATCCTTACCCTGGCCAATCAATGTTTTTCCTCTCTGTCGGATCTATATCAAATACTAATTGGGTTTAGCATCTTAAGCGTTCTTTTTATTTTTATCTTCAAGGTGTTTATAAAATACAAAATCATAAGTATAAGCGAATTTAAAGCCAACCTTCCGCAGTTGGATACTTCGCAAACTTAGCGTTAGGAAATAAAAATGAGCATTCTTAGGTTTATCGCAAGAAAATATCCCGCGACCGTAAGGGCCTATAAAAAGTCAAACCAGTTATGCCATGCGCTTGCTTTCAAAAAAGATTTTGAGCATTTTAAATCGCTGGTTACGGATAACCGTTTTGAACTCCGCTGGAAAGACCGCTACCCCTGCCTTGAGGATAAAACTGCCCAAACGTCTTTTGACCGCCATTATGTTTATCACACCGCCTGGGCTGCCCGGACACTTGCCGATATTCGTCCCGTAGAACACGTGGATATTTCTTCTTACTTGTATTTTGCCGCCTTGGTATCCGCATTTATCCCAATTCGTTTTTATGATTACAGGCCGGCCGCCATCAGGCTGCCCGGACTGCAGTCGAGCGCTGCCGATCTTTTGGCCTTGCCTTTTTCTGATAACACAATTCCGTCTTTGTCTTGCATGCACGTGGTGGAGCACATCGGGTTAGGGCGCTATGGCGATCCGCTTGATCCCAACGCGGATTTAAAAGCGATCCGTGAACTTACCCGCGTTTTGGCAAAGGGAGGGGATCTGTTGTTTGTTGTGCCCGTCGGTAAACAAAAAATTATGTTTAATGCCCATCGGATTTATGCCTACGAACAAATTGTGGATTATTTTCCTTCGTTAAGATTAATTGAATTTAGCCTGATACCGGATAGCCCGCAAAATGGCGGATTGCTGCTTCATGCCGATCCAGCAATAGTTAAGCATCAAGAATATGCCTGTGGTTGTTTTTGGTTCCGAAAGGAAGGGGCATGATTACCGTTGGGAGACAGAATGAATCGACCCGAGTGGCTTGGGTGGAGAAAATGTTAAAGAAAATTCCCGCTGACGCGCGAATTTTAGATGCCGGGGCAGGTGAGCAGCGCTTTAAGAAAAATTGCGCACACCTTAACTATGTATCGCAAGATTTCGGAAAGTATGAAGGTTTGGGTGATGGGGCCGGGTTGCAGACAGGGAAGTGGGAGTATGACAAATTGGACATCGTTAGCGATATTGCTAATATCCCGCAGCCAGAAGGTTCTTTTGATGCGATATTGTGTACCGAGGTCTTTGAGCATCTCCCTGATCCTTTGGCCGCTCTTCGTGAATTTTCTCGACTATTAAAAAACGGGGGGTATTTGATCTTAACAGCACCTTTTTGCAGCATAACCCATTTTTCCCCTCATCACTATTATTCGGGCTTTAATCGCTACTTTTATCAATGCCACTTGCCTAAAAATGATTTCAAGATCCTGGAAATCACTCCTAATGGGAATTTTTTTGAATATATAGCGCAAGAGGTCATCCGGATCAATGATGTGGCCAAACAACACGCTCACTATCATTTGAATTTATTCGAGAAAGGCATTTTATTTTTGTCGCTGAAAATGCTGGAGCGCTATAGCCGGCGTGACCAGGGATCAAATGGCCTTGTGTGTTTCGGTTATCACGTTTTTGCTCAGCGGATTTAAGGACAAAGAAAGGAACGAATGGTCATTGTGAGATTGATGGGGGGGCTCGGCAATCAGATGTTTCAATACGCCTTCGGGAGATCTTTGTCGATCCGAAAGAATACAACATTAAAACTTGATCTTTCATATCTTTTGGATCGAACACCCCGGCCGAACTTTACTTTTCGTGACTATGATCTGGACATCCTGCAGGTAAAAGAGCAGTTTGCCTCTCAGGAAGAAATCGACTCATTTGTTTCTTACCGGCTTTCTGTCCCGCAGCAAATGTGGGGTATTGTTCAATCGGCGTTTCAGAGAAAATATCACGTTAAGGAGGTGTTCTCAGGGTTTTACCGAAATCTCGCCAGGTTAGACGGCGATATTTATCTAGACGGCTATTGGCAAAGTGAAGGTTTTTTTAAAGATATCGATAGCATCATTCGCAAGGAATTTTCTTTTAAAGAGCCCTTAGGTGAAAAAGCCGGCAAACTGGCCCCAGGGATCACATCCGTGAATGCCGTGTCCATCAATATTCGCCGTGGGGATTATGTCTCTAACCCCCGGATGCGAAGGTTATATGATGTCTGCGATACAGATTATTATTTATCAGCCATAAGCAAAATAGGATCCATGACGGCGCGGCCGGTTTTTTATATTTTTTCGGATGATGTGGCCTGGTGCCAGGAAAATCTAAAAATTAAATATCCATTTTTTGTCATTGATCACACGCATGCGGGCAAGAAATTCCAGGACTATCTGAAGCTCATGACGCTGTGCAAGCACCACATCATTCCCAATAGCACATTTGCATGGTGGGGGGCGTGGTTAAATCCGTCTAAAGAGAAAATTGTTATTGCCCCCAAGAGATGGTTTGGCGGGCACTGGATGTTCCTGGGAAGAAAAACAGTCCCACCGGGATGGATGAAATTATAATTAAATTAATTTTGGTTAAAACGATCTTTACACACGAAGACTTTATTCGACTCCCTTGTTGCCCTGAGACGGGACAGGGACTAATGTTCGAAACAGTAGAAAAGTTTTCAAGTGAGGTTTCGTTAAGGCCGCCTCTTAAAACTTGACTACAGGGGTAAAAACAAACAAATCGGTGCAATGCTTCCTATATCGGTTTCAAATAACCAAAGGACCTAAAGATGTGCGGTATCGCCGGAATCGTGTCCCCTAGCGCGAACTCTTGCCAGCCAAATCTGCGGTCCATGATGAACACGCTAAAACACCGCGGGCCAGACGGGGAAGGAGTCCATAATTTTAAGAACTGTGCTTTGGGGCATACCCGATTAAGTATCGTTGATCTGGAGGGAGGACATCAGCCCATGCTTTCTTCGGATCAGAGCTGCGGTTTGGTATTTAACGGCGAAATTTATGGTTATAAAGAAATTCGGCAAGGTCTCAATTATCCCTATCGAACGAAATCAGATACCGAAGTCATCCTCGCCTTATATAAAACTTATGGTACAAAAATGCTTACGCGTCTTCCGGGCATGTTCGCTTTTTCAGTTTGGGACGACACACAGCAAACGTTATTTTGCGCCCGTGACCGTTTCGGGGAGAAACCTTTTTATTATGCTTTCGGAAAAAATAAGGAATTTATCTTTGCTTCTGAAATAAAAGCGATCCTTGCTTCAAATCTTGTTGAGCCGCGGTTGAATCGCGAGGCGGTTGCCCATTATCTCAGTAAACTTTATGTTCATCCCACGCAAACTATTTACGCAAATATATTCCCGCTTCCGCCGGCCCATTGCTTGGTATACAAAGATGGAAAACATAATATCACGCGGTATTGGGATCTGCCGGTTCAGAACAATTCCCTGACACCCGCGCAGGCCATTGAAAAATTTCGATCGTTGCTGGAGAGGTCCGTCCAGAAACAATTGATCGCGGATGTCCCGGTCGGCGTATTTTTAAGCGGTGGGCTTGATTCCAGCACGATCGTTGCCATTGCCAAGAAATACAAGCAAGATTTGGCCACGTTTTCTTTTGGTTTCGAGGGTAGTAAAAGTGAATTACCTTTCGCGCGTGAGGTGGCAGGGCAATGCCAGACACAGCATGTTGAACTGCATGAAACTGAATTCAGGATGGATGATCTGTTATTAAAAATGCAGGAAGTCTACGATGAGCCTTTTGCCGATTCTTCCAATATCCCTACCTATTTAATCGCCAAATCAGCCAGAGAACACATTAAGGTTGTTATGGGGGGAGATGGCGGAGATGAGTTGCTGGCCGGCTATTCATCCTGGTATAAGCCTTTACTGTATTTACAGCCCCAAATAGAAAATCCGCATCCGATATTTCAATTTGTTGCGCATATGCTTCATGTCTTTATACAGCGGGGGTTGCCAGTTCCATCGCAATATTCCGAGCAAGCAAAGAAATTGGATCTGCTGATGCATGCAAAATCCATTTCCGAAGCCCATAATATTCAAAATCAATATTTTCATCCTGCCGAGCTTGAGAAATTAGGATTAAAGCATTGGACGCCGGACTATCCGCAGGCAAAATCGAACAGCCTCGATGACGCTTTGAGGATGGACATCCTTGATTATTTGCCTGGCGATATTCTTGTAAAAACGGACCGGGCGACAATGGCCCACGGCCTTGAGCTGCGGACTCCTTTTTTGGATGTCGATTTTGCGGAGCTATGCATCAGCCTTCCTTATGCGATGAAGATTTCAGACCGGGAAGATAAGAAAATTTTGCGCCAGGCATTTGCGAGTCAATGGCCGCCGTCGATAAACAAGCGCGGCAAGCAGGGTTTCGGCGCGCCAGTGGACAAATGGCTGCAAAGTCGCGAAATCATGGACTTAAAAAAGGATTTTCTTTTGGACCCGAAGAAGAAAATTTATTCTATCCTCAATGGGCGGCAGTTATCTGGCTACATAGAAAAGGACAATTATAAAACCTGGAGTTTGCTGGTCCTGTCTATTTGGCTGGAAAAGCACAGCGTTTGATCTTATATGAACAATTCCCTCCCTAAAGTGACGGTCTTGATGTCGGTATTTAACGGTGAGATTTATCTTAACAAGGCCATAGACAGTATCCTAAATCAAACTTTCTCAAATTTTGAGATTTTGATTATTAACGATTGTTCCATTGATTCAAGCCGGGAAATCATCTTGTCGTACGGCGATCCCAGGATCCGCTTGGTCGATAACACAGTGAATTTGGGCCTTACAAATTCGCTGAACAGGGGTTTAGGCTTGGTAAAAGGCGAATACATTGCACGGCAAGACGCGGATGATATTTCGATACCTGATCGGCTCGAGCGGCAAGTTGATTTTCTCGCTCAAAATGCTAACCATGGCCTTGTGGCGAGCTTTTTTACGGTCATCAACACAAAGGGAAAATTCGTTCACGATTTTCATTTGCCGCTTGATTCTGCGTCTTTAAAGCGAAAATTACTCGTTAAGAGCCCTTTTGCGCATGGGTCCGTCATGCTTAGAAAAATATGTGTTGATAAAGCTGGGCCGTATCGAAGCGAGTTCCGGTATTCTCAGGACTATGATTTGTGGTTACGGATGAGCGCAATCTGTGATATGGCAGTCATCCCGAAGATCCTTTACCAGTGGCGCCTCAACGTCAATTCCATCTCTGTGGGGAATCAAATTTTGCAGGCTAGTTATGCGCAGCTGGCCCGCCAATTATATACGGAAAGGCAGTTGTATGGACAAGATCGAATTCAAAAAGGGGAATTTGATGAAGCTGCATGGATAGCCCAAAACCATGACCCGAAGCAGATCATTAACAAGCAGCAACTTGTCCAGGGGTATAACTATCAGGGGGTTTCTTTTTTGCTCAATGATAACCCGCGAGAAGCCATTAAGTTATTCAGGAGTTCCCTTTGTTATGAGAAATTCTCTCCAAAGACCTGGGCCTTGATATTGCTGGCCTTATTAAAGGACCTTATTCCCAGAAAGCTGTTTGGATTTTTATTGTCGCTGTTCTCGCGGCTGCGCAATGCGATGAATCCGGGTTAAAAATCTGTAAAAGACACTTTGAAAAATAAAAAAGTCAAAATTTGTATACTTTTGCATGCCCTTGTTGGCGGAGGGGCCGAACGATTTATCCTGCATCTGGCAAACAATCTCAGCAGAGATATTTTTGACATTTATTTGATCCTCCTAAAAAAAGAAGGCGAATATCTGTCCATGCTTGCGCCGGATATAAAGATTGTCGATTTAAATTTGAAAGCCTTTAAGCTGTCCCAGCCGCCGAACCCATTATGGTTATTTAAACTTTCCAAGGCCTTCCGTGAGATCAATCCCGATTTGATCTTTAGCACCATGACGACGACCAATCTTATGGCTATTATCGCCAGATTTCTAACCGGGTTAAAGATGCCATTGATCATCCAGGAGGCAGGCATTTTGGGGGATCATTTGAAATTTGAACGGTTGGGATTTTTTAAAAAAATTATTTATCAATTCTTGGTCCCCGGCGCCGATTTGATCGCTGTGCTAACGCCAGCCATGGCTGCTGATTTGCAGAATTTAACTCAACTCAAGCCCGAAAAGATCAGAGTCATCCCTAATATTCTGGACATAGATTTTATCGAGCGGAACCTAAAGGCCGGCCCGATCCCGTCCAGTGTCAAAATCCCCAAAGACCTGAAAATCATCATTTCCATGGGACGGTTTGAGAAAATAAAAGGATTTGATATCGGGATCAGGGCTTTTTATGAACTGCAAAGGAAAATCCCCTGCTGTTACTGGCTTCTTGGACAGGGCAGGGAAGAAGGCAATTTAAGAAAACTCGCCAGCGATTTAGGGATCGAGCAGAGGGTCAACTTTTTAGGCTTTCAGCAAAACCCTTACCCATTCCTGCGGGCCGCGAATTGTTTCTTGTTGCCGTCGCGCTCCGAAGGCCTTCCCTACACGCTCCTGGAAGCAATGTGCTGTGAGCTGCCCTGTGTTGCCAGTGAATATAATTTGTCGGTCCGCGACATTGTTAAGCATGGTGAGAATGGATTGATTGTGGAATCTGATAACCCTGGCAAAATGGCTGAAGCTATTGAATCGATATTGGCGGACAAGGGCGTTCAAGATAAATTTAAAGTTAACGGCAAGAGAACAATAGAGGCGTATAGCGCACAAAAAATTGTTCCCCAATACGAACAATTGTTTTTGTCCCACGCAGGAAGTTCAAGCTAAGCATGAAACTCGCCATTTTTGATTTTGATGGGACGATCACTTACCGGGACGGTTTTATCCCCTTTATGTTTTTTACGCACGGGGTGATTCGGACCGTTTTCAAGTCGTTCCTGCTGAGTCCGGTCCTTTTTTTATACGTCATCAAGGTCTTGCCCAATTGGAAAGCCAAGGAGATAGTTTTTGCCAGCTTTTATAAGCAATGGCCGGAAGTCAGGTTTAACCAGCGCGCTGCGGAATATGCGCGTAAACATCTTTCTCTCATTGTCAAGGCCTCGGCCAGAGAGCGACTCCAATGGCACCAGGAAAAAGGACATAAGATTGTGATCGTTTCCGCTTCATTTGAGAATTACCTTGGAGTATGGTGCCAGAAGGAAGGATTTGATTGTATCGCGACCAAAATCGAGATTCAAGATCAGAAACTCACGGGCAGGTTTGCCTCTGCCAATTGTTACGGAGAAGAAAAGGTCAGGCGGATCAAAGAGAAGTACAACTTAAATGATTTTGAATATATTTATGCTTACGGAGACAGCAGGGGGGATTTACCGCTTAAAGCGCTCGCCAACGAGTTTCAATACAAGCCGTTTTGTAAATGAGAGCGTTTGTTATAATGCTCTTTCGATCGTCCCGTTGATTTGCTTTAGCTTGACGTTTAAAGAGGAGGGTTTACGACCGAAACAAATACCCAGTTGCTCGTGATAGGTGATCTGGGCTGGGTCCACATGCCGTTGTTTAATAGCAGCGGCGGTATTCATGTAACGGATCTCCTCGCCGTTGATGCCAACCACCGTAACGCCGCTTGTCCCTTTTTGAAGGAGAATGACCGCGGCCCCGCCGATTTCTTTACCGAAATTCACGTCATAGACCGAAGAATGTCCACAACGCACCAGATGTCCCGGGGTGACGGCGCGTATTTCCGGGATCTCGTTTAGGTTTTTGACGTACATTTTTTCGCGTTGCATGAGTTTGGTGATCTGGGGATCGCTCTTGAACCGCTGGATCAGCTGATCGCAGACGTATTTGCCCGCCCCGGCCAGACGTTTGTGCCCGAAGGCATCAACGCCGGCAGATTCATCAACAAGTTCTTTGCCGCTCGCGTCCTTGAGCCCTTCGGCGGCAAGGATCAAATATGTTCCCGCCTTGACATCGCTGGCGGCAATGCGGTGGAAATAGCGTTCTTTGCAATGGGCGTAAAGCATGTCAAAATTCGCGGGGATCTCCGGGATCAGGATGGCGTCGGCATCAGCAGCGATACCGGCGCGAAAAGCCGTATGGCCGGCGTAACGCCCAAATACCTCCATGACCATGACGCGATTATGGGTGCGGGCGGTGGTCTTGAGATCTTCAAGGAAGGCCGCGATGCGGTTGACCGTTGAATCAAATCCGACGGAATAGGTCTGCAGGTCCAGGTCCATGGTTTTGGGCGCATGGATGCATTTGATCCCCTGACCGGCCAGATCGACCATAACGCTTCCGGAATCATCGCCGCCGCTGATGACCAGGCCGTCCAGTTTGAATTTCTGCAGGCCTTTTTTGATCCGGTCGTATTTCTGGGGGTCTTCGATCTTTTTGATCTTTACCCGCGAATGCCCTGCTTCAGAGCCGGCCAGGTTGCAGTCGATCGCATCCAGCCGGTCAGGCGTTAATTCAACCAGGGTATCAAAATCGATGAGGTTATAAAGTCCCGCATAGCCGTTGGGGACGACAAACGAGGTCATCCCCAGCTTTTGGGCCATCTGGGCGGCACCCTTAATGACGCCATTAAGCCCGCCGCAGTCTCCACCGCTGGTCAAAATTCCAATTCTTTTCATCAGTTATACTCCTGTTTATGTTGAAAATTACGTTATCATATTCACTTATGAAAATCAACGTATTATATGGAATTCTGCCTTTACAGCCATTATTATATTTGCTATATTGTTGCCACTTGTAAAAGAAAAATTGCTGGCGTAGCTCAGTTGGTAGAGCAGCGGTTTTGTAAACCGCGGGCCGGGGGTTCAATTCCTCTCGCCAGCTTTAATTGTTTCATGTTTAAAGTGTTATGTGTCATGAAACATAACACATAACACGTAAAACGTATGTTGGGCAGATACCCAAGTGGTCAACGGGGACAGACTGTAAATCGGAATTTGCCATTTTCGGGATGTAATTGCAAAGTAATGTTTTAGGGTATTTCTCGACGACAATTCGATCCAGTCTGTCCTTATCTGCTTTAATCAATTTTAACGAATTCCAGTCTATCATAGACACTATTTGGACACCAAAAATACCACAAAACAAAGGGAATTATCATAAAGAAAAAATATATGAAATCCCTCAAAAGAACAAAGAAACTCATGCCCAAGATCCGTTAGAAGCGCGGGATTAAGCCAGAGGCAGGATTTGGTAAGAATTGTTTTCATTGCGCCCACTTTATAAAAGTGGGCTTTTATTTTTGACGAAAAGGCGCCGGACTAAAACATGGGATACTATGAAGACAAATTGGTTGTGGGATACCAGATTAAGCGAGACAAGGGTTAAGGAAATTTTGAAAGATGAGAGTAACCCTCGTTTTTATATTTATGCGGAAAAACTGTTTTCGCGCATCAGCGATTCACAAATAGCCTTCAGTTATATTCCCAAGGAGGTTTTTTATAGGAACTGGCCTGTCATAAAGCAAAGGATCAATAAAGATGCCTGGAGCAGGGGAAGGGCTGATTTCTGGCAGAAAATTTATAACCGAATATTCAGGATCAAATGATATTTGAAATCCAAAATCGATAAAGATCAGCTTGCGCCTGCGGAGAATATGTGGTATATTCACCGCAAGGAGTGCGGAGAATATGAAATACATCCATCAGTTAGATATCTGGCCGAAATTGACATGGGATCCTGAACAGATCGCGTCGGCGCTGGGGTCCGTGCGCAATCGTCAGGGGCGGTTGATCGGCCGTATGGAAGCATTGGGTTTTCCTGCGCGCTCAGAGGCTTTGTTACAGACTCTTACGCTTGATGTTTTAAAGAGCAGTGAGATCGAGGGAGAGATCCTTGACCCGAAGCAGGTGCGGTCGTCCATTGCCCGCAGACTTGGAATGAATATCGGCGGACTTGTTCCTTCTGACCGTCATGTTGATGGTGTCGTGGAGATGATGCTGGATGCTACTCAGAATTTTGATAAGCCGCTTACCAAAGACCGGCTTTTTGGCTGGCATGCGAGCCTGTTCCCAACAGGGCGTAGCGGGATGCATAAGATAACTGTCGGCGCTTGGCGCGATGACAGCCATGGCCCCATGAGGGTCGTTTCCGGTGCCACCGGACGTGAACGTGTGCATTTTGAGGCGCCGGAGGCTGACCGTCTTAACGGTGAAATGAAGAATTTTTTAAGTTGGTTTAATGGGTCGATGGATATGGACCCCGTGCTCAAAGCCGGCATTGCGCATTTGTGGTTTGTGACGCTTCATCCTTTTGAGGACGGCAATGGGCGCATAGCGCGGGCGATCGCGGATATGCAGCTTGCGCGTGCCGATGGCAGCCGGGAGCGTTTTTACAGTATGTCCGTTTCGATCCGTCAAGAGCGAAATGCTTATTACGATGTTCTTGAAAAGACGCAGAAAACTACCCATATCACAAAGACAGGCCTGCCTGCCGCCCGCCTGCCGGCGAGGCAGGGACAGGCAGGGATCGATATCACGGCATGGCTGGAATGGTTTTTGGCTTGTTTGGGCCGGGCGCTGGACACAACGGAAACCACGCTGGCCGGTGTGTTCAAAAAAGCACGTTTTTGGGAGTCTCATCCGGCCGGATCCCTTAACGAGCGGCAGAGGATCATGATCAGCAAGCTATTCGATGGCTTTGAAGGAAAGCTCACTTCTTCCAAATGGGCGAAGATCACAAAGTGTTCGCAGGATACGGCCCTGCGGGATATTCTTGAGCTTGTTGAGAAAGGTATCCTTGTTAAAGATTCCGCCGGCGGACGTAGCACGAGTTATTTGTTAAAAGATTGATAAAAAGATCCCTTAAGGGTTTTTGCGTCTAACAATAGCCGCTTAATTTAACTGGGCTGACCTTCCCGGTTTTCAGTTTTCGTATTCGTCTTGTCTCATATCCTATATTTAAGTCTAATCTATGATACTTAGGGATAATCTATGAGACATAAATTTAATGGCGACTTGACATTTGGAGCAGGGGAAGGGCTGATTTTGGACAGAAAATTTATAACCGAATAACCCGGCCCGAATGATATATACTTTATTTGACAATAGTCGAATAAATTCTATACCATTTTCTACCAGAGTAGAAATTGATAAAAGGACATCGAGCCTTTACTTGCACACAAAACCAGGGAGCATTGTGGTCTTGTTTAAGCTAAGGGATACATGGTCAAACACATTAAAAAATTCATGAGCCAGCTTAATGATCAAAATTTCAGGCTTCTGTCTTTTGAGCTGTTATTGTTTTTTGTGCTCTTTGGGATTGCCTACCGTTCTTGGTTTGTGCTCAGTTTGATGCTGGCGGGTCTATCTTGGCTTATGAGCAGGCCTAAGGGCACGGTTTATATGATCTTCGCTTTAAGCTCCTTGTGGGGTTGTGTGCCACGAACACACTCGAAAGGAGGTGTAACCTTTCAAGTGTGATGCTGTGCAAAAGATGAGAGCAGGCCTCTCGCAATCGGCTGGCAAGTGCAGGTTGCAAACCGCCTTAAGCTGCTTTGATTAAGAGTCAAGGTGGTTAACGTTAAGGAAAAGACACGACGAGATTGTGTCAGGTATGTGCTAGAGAGACGAACGCAAGTGAACCACTGATGAAGTATCGAAAAGGAGAGCTGGTTGACGTCAAAACCGAAGGGAGCTCGACTGCGGGAAGAAAATCCAGAAGCAGCTTGCAGGCTGTCTGGATGGCGTCCGGTATAAAGGTGGCGTGAATCTAGCATGGGCTTTTGCATGGAACGTGGGAACCTGTCGTCTCGATGTTAAGGGAGAAACTCAAGCGAGGACCCGCAAGAGTGAGAGTACCGATGCGAGGCACAGGGGCGGATGATCCCGTAGTAACGAAGAAGGCCGTTAACGCGGTTGGAGTGAAGGGGATCAATGGTTCAGTTGCATTCAGAAAACAACCAAGCGATTGGGAAGATTGGATGAAGACAACAAAGTCGTTTGATATAACCCAAGAAGTAGTGAGAGAAGCCTGGGGACGAGTCAAATCGAATAAAGGCTCGGCGGGAGTTGATGCTGAAACAATCGAGAAGTTCGAAGCAAAACTCGAGCAGAATCTTTATAAGATTTGGAATCGGATGTCGTCGGGAGCATACTTCCCGCCGCCGGTGAGGGCCGTCGGGATTCCGAAGAAAACCGGAGGAGAAAGGATTCTGGGCATTCCAACAGTTGGCGACCGAGTGGCTCAGATGGTTGCAAAGATGTACTTTGAACCATGTGTTGAGCCGCACTTTGATGCAGACTCGTATGGATATAGACCAAACAAGTCAGCCATCGAGGCGGTCAGAGTGACCAGAGAACGGTGCTGGAGGAATGACTGGGTATTAGAGTTCGACATCAAGAAACTGTTCGATACAGTTGACCATGAACTTTTAATGAAGGTGGTTAAACGCCACACAGACAACAAGTGGATTGTCCTTTATGTTGAACGTTGGCTTAAGGCTCCCTTCATAAGAGAAGATGGCACGCAGATTGAAAGGACACAAGGCACGCCGCAGGGCGGAGTCATCAGTCCGGTGTTGGCAAATCTGATTCTTCATTACGTTTTTGATAAATGGATGAGAAGAGAATTTCCATATCTGCCATTTTGCCGTTATGCGGATGATGGAGTCATACACTGCAAATCGGAAAGACAAGCGAAATATGTTTACCACATGCTTGTACAAAGAATGAAGGCATGGAAGTTGGAGATTCATCCGGATAAAACGAGGATTGTATACTGTAAAGACCAAAATCGTCTGGGCGAATATGAGAATATTAGCTTTGACTTTCTAGGTTTTACATTCCGTCCGAGATTATCAAAGAATCAATGGGGAAAGATTTTTGTCAACTTTACGCCGGCGGTGAGCAACGATGCACTGAAGGCCATACGAGCCAAGGCTCGAAAGTCCAAAATGAATCTGCGATGTGACAAGACTCTGAAAGACCTTTCTGACTTCTTTAATCCGATTTTACGAGGATGGGTTAATTACTATGGCAACTTTTGCAAATCAGCCATGTATCCAACCCTTGTGCACATCAATCGAAGACTCGTAAAATGGGCAATGAGAAAACACAAACGGTTTAGGAAGAATCCGAAGGCAGCAAGACACTGGCTGGGAGAGATTGCGAGACGAGAACCGAAGCTATTCGTTCACTGGCAGATGGGGATATATCCAGCACTTGAATCATAAGAGCCGGATGAGTCGAGAGACTCACGTCCGGTTCCGTGAGAGCATTGAGGGGAAGTTCCTCTTTGCTACTCGACTTATTGCCTTCTCCATTGGTTATAGCTTAAGCTGGGGATGGGCGAGTGCATTGGGACTGGCATTTTTCTTTTTGGGAGTAACTGCCCACATGTCCGGCTTAAAGCGGCCTTTGGATCGACCGGTATCTTCCAGACACCAGAATACCAATGAGTGGCGAAGAAATTGGTATTTTGGCCAGCCGAATTTAAATTGACAATTCCTAAGGCAGAAGGATTTATTACAAAAGCATTACAAACCCGTTACAAACTGGTAACGGTTTTGTAATTTTATGCTCTCCTAAGTCTCCCGATTGCAAGGGGTTTTGTTCAGCTATGCTGAACAAATTGCCCAAGACCCCTCTCCCTCAACCATAGGTTGAAAGCGTGGGATAGGGGTCTTGGCCAAACCCCAATGCAATCGGGAGACTTAGGATTTTTATTTTAGAGGAGAAGGTGTTAATCAGCGTGTAATACTGTACCAGAAGTTGTCAATCATCATCTAAAAGTGCAGCAAAAATCACCACGAAAAGTGCAGCAGTTTTAATGTCAACGGTCATTTAAAAGTGTACCAAAAATGGCCACGAAAAGTGTACCAGTAAGAAGAAGAGAAAAGGGGTATTCTTGGGTATTGGAGATCTGTTTATATTCGGCTAAGGGAGAGCGGTATCGGGGCAGGAGGGCGGTTATACAGGGGTGGAAGGAGGCTGATCGTAGACGTGATGAGAAACTGCAAAATACAAAGGAACCAACGGGTATCCGGTGTTCGGTTTGTAAGGGTAAATATGGCGGTTACCTTTAAGGATTTATATGACTTGGAAGCAGGCTCATGGGTATTGTTTTTCTTTGAGTGTCCGGGATGCGGGGAACGGAATGGTGTTTTTTGATAATGGGGGGGGGCGCTACAAACTTCTCTTCATATATTTTTCAACAAATTGACGAGGAGTTAAAACTTCAATGCCTTTGTATCCAGAAACATGAAGCAGGTGCTTGTCTCCGCTGACAATGATTTTTGTCTTGCTGGCGATGGCGCAAGCGATAAATTTGTCGTCATCGGGATCAGCGCACACAGGTTCGATCAATTTTTGGGGTTGGCATATATCAGAAGACAGGACGATCAATTCTAATTGAGCATTGGCGTTGATTACATCCGGAAACCGATCAGCAAGTTTATCGATAGTCCTTTTGTATTCATCAACGATTTCTTGAGAAACAACAGTCCTATATTTACCCTGATTTATGTCCTTTAAGATTTTAAGGGGAATCCCTGGGAAAAATAGTCCTGAGGCTAAAACGTTGGTGTCTAAAATAATTCTCACTGTTTCTTATTCTCTGCCCTGACTGATTTAATGGTTTGCGTAATATCTGATTTTTTTAGCCCGGCTTTGCGAGCTTGACGCCTTGTTTCAGTTAAAAGCTTATCGAAGTCTTCCATCGAGGGAGGTTGAATGACTTTAAAGATGAGGGCATCGGCGCTTTCTACGACCATAAACTGTGTCCCGGGTTTCATGCCAAGCCTTTTTCTGGTTTCTTCCGGGATGACCACTTGGCCCTTGGATGTCATTTTGGTTGTTGAGAAATTGATCATAAATAACCACCTCCTTTAAATGCGTAATTGTATGATTGTCTTACTGGTAAGAATATAGCAGGAAAGATGTTCCTAGGCAAGGGGATTTAAAATAGTGAGATCAAAATAAGTTTAAACGTTGGTTTTACCTCTTAATTCTTTAGCCATCATTGGTTAGTATCAACCCCGCCTCAATATTTGCTTCAACCCGGCGTTTTGTAGCCCTACCGCGACGTTATTTAAATATTTGTACAAATTCCTATTATCCTGTAAAATAACGGCTTAAAGTCAATCCCCCAATATATTGATTCCTTCAAAACCGAAAGGGGAAAGACTATGGACCAAGAGCCAAAATACCCAACAGCCATTTGCCAATGGCCTAAAGAAGACCGCCCGCGGGAAGCCATTCAAGTCAAAAGGGACGTATCAAACGGAAGAATCAGGTGTTATGAGCAAGCAAAAGAAGAATAATGGAGCAAATTTAGGCTTTGAAGAAAAGCTTTGGTCTACGGCTGATAAAATGCGCGGACATATGGACCCGGGAGAATACAAGCATGTTGTCCTGGGTCTTATTTTTCTAAAGTACATTTCCGATGCCTTTGAAGAAAGGCGCGCTAAGCTCCAAACCGACAAGCTTGCAGATCCCGAGGATCGCGATGAATATTCAATGGATAATATTTTTTGGGTCCCTAAGAAAGCCCGCTGGTCTAACTTGCAGGACAATGCCAAAACACCAAAGATCGGCCAGATTATCGATGAGGCTATGGTCGTCATCGAAAAAGAAAATCCTTCCCTCAAAGGTGTCCTTCCTAAAGATTATGGTCGCTCCTCACTTGATAAATACCGTCTGGGTGAATTAATTGATCTTATCGGTACAATCGGTTTAGGCGATAAGGAAAACCGTTCCAAAGATATTCTGGGCCGCGTTTACGAATACTTCTTAAGCAAGTTCGCCAGTCTAGAGGGAAGAAAGGGCGGAGAATTCTACACGCCCCGCTGTGTCGTTAAGCTTTTGGTAGAGGTTATTGAACCTTATCGTGGTCGTATCTATGATCCCTGCTGTGGCTCCGCGGGTATGTTTGTTCAAAGCGAAGAATTTATTCTTTCTCACGGCGGCAAGAAAAGAGATATTGCCATCTACGGCCAGGAATCCAACCATACCACTTGGCGGCTGGCCCAGATGAACATGGCTATTCGCGGGATCGAAGTCAATTTAGGCAAACAGAATGCAGATACATTTCATAATGATCTGCATAAAGACATGAAAGCTGATTTTATCCTCGCCAATCCGCCGTTTAATTTGAAAGACTGGGGTGGTGAGCGATTGCGCGATGATGTTCGCTGGAAATACGGCATACCACCGGTAGGCAACGCCAATTATGCTTGGATTCAGCATATGATTCACCATCTTTCACCTAAAGGAACAGCCGGATTTGTCATGTCCAACGGCTCAATGAGTTCCAGCCAGTCCGGTGAAGGAGAAATCCGGCAAAAAATTATTGAGGCGGATCTGGTTGATTGCATGATCGCCCTTCCCAGCCAGCTTTTTTATGGCGCCATGATTCCTGCCTGTTTGTGGTTTCTGACACGTCACAAAAAGAAAAACAGTTTTCGCGAACGACAAGGACACATGCTGTTTATTAATTGCCGCAAACTTGGGCGCATGGTTGACCGTACCCACCGTGAGCTGATCGATGAAGAAATTGCACGAATAGCAAGAATCTATCATGCGTGGCGGGGAGAAAAAGGAGCTGGAAAGTACGAAGATATTCCCGGTTTCTGCAAAAGCGTTACCCGAGATGAAATTAAATTCCACGGTTACGCACTTACTCCCGGTCGTTATGTCGGCGCCGAAGCCGTGGGAGAAGACGATGAACCTTTTGAAGAAAAAATAAAGCGGTTGACTACTCAACTTGAAGAGCAATTTACCGAGTCGACTAAACTCGAAAGGGCTATACGGCAGAATCTTACTGAATTAGGATTTTAGAAAATGACGAAGAATTATCCATACGATGTTGCCTTAAGTTTTGCGGGAGAAGACCGTGATTACGCTGAGAAAGTCGCCAAGGTTTTAGAGGCCGAGAGCATAAAAGTTCATTACGATCGTTTTAACCAAGTGCAGGCTTGGGGTAAGGATTTGGCTGAACATTTCGATGATATATACAGAAATCAGGCGCAGTATTGTGTCATTTTTATTTCAGAGCATTATGCGAAAAAAGTCTGGCCGAATTTTGAGAAAAGAAGTGCCTTAGCCCGTGAGGTTATTGAGACAGGATACATTTTACCCGCACGTTTTGATGATACTGAAATTCTTGGAATTCCTCCGTCAAAGGCATATATCGATCTCCGCCAATATGCGCCCAAACAATTTGCCCAGCTTATCATGGAGAAACTTGGTAAAAAAATTGATTCTAAAGCGGACTCGAATAATCAAGTTTTTCGTCGCCCCAAAGTCTTCCAATCTTTTAATCCATATCAAGAGCGCCAAGAATGGTTTGACCTTATGGTTGATGAATTGAAAAAAAGATGCCGAGAAAGCAATATTGCCTTTTCGTATTTTGATAAAGGAGTAAAGAGGTGCCTGCGCTTTATGATGAATGGGAAAGTGGTTTATTCTATCGATATTGAGTTTGGGGGTATGGCCGGTGACCAGGGTTTAAGTTTTAGTTATGCTCATGGTGAAATGCGATCATTTTCTTCCGGGTATAATGCTTGGGGAGATTTTGAATGGAACAAAGAGAAAGAATGCATTGTTTTAAAGCTCAATGATTTTAGTGCCTTTTCACGGCCATCAAATGAACAGCAGGGCCTTAGCCAGCAAGAGTTTCTTGAGTACATGTGGGAGAAGGTTTGTGATGCTGCCGAAGAAAAATATTGATTGCTGGAGGACAAAATGAAAAAAGCCAAATTCAAATGTAAAAGATGTGGCAACAAATTTGAAGTAAACGTATTTGAGCCGGGAGAGGCCGAAGCAACAAAAAGACCATCATCTCCGGTTTGCTGTCCCGAATGTCGTGGGCCGGTGGAGCGAGCATAGGTATGTCTTATAAATTTATTCTTGATACAAATGTTCTACGAGAGGATTCGGTTGATAGACTAAAAGAAGCTGGTCTTGTTGAGGCTTGTGAGTCTGGACGACTTGCTTTTTATTTTACGCCAGTACTGCTGAAGGAACGCTCGGATTTCCTTTTTTTGGGTTCGATTCCAGAGACTGCCAAAAAACCTTTTGAATTTCTTCTGTCTCTTAGGTGGCAGAGATTCTTTAATGACCCTAACGGCATCGGGGGTATTTATACCTTGGAATTGGAAGGCAAACTGCCCAGCGAGTATCTTTTTACTTCTCATTCACAAATAAAGGAAAATTTAACGTTGGTCCTTCAAGGTGGCGAACTTACGCAGGAAGCGAAATCGGAAGTACAGCGTGATATGGATAGATGGTCAGGGCAAAGACAGAAAAATCCTATTGCCTATCGGAAAATGCGCGAAGAAATTAATGAGCACCTGCGAAAGAATCTTTCTTTAAGGCGAGAAGGTTCTAAATTTTTAGATTTTCGGGCCGCCAATATTGAGAGCATAGCCATTGATAAAATCAAAAGCAGTATCAATTCACAAATGCCTAAAAACGCCTTAATCGAATACTGGAAGAAAAACAGGGATCGGTGCCCTTATTTCAATAAGTTTATTGAAGGCCAGCTGTATCAGGCATGGTACGCAATGGCGACACCGGCAGAACCAAAAATTAAACCGAACGATTATGAGGATATAGAGCATTTGGTATACCTCAATAGCGTTGATGGGATTGTTTCGAATGAGAGAGGGTTTATGAGATCAGCGTGTCAGGAGCTTTTCCCGGACAAGGATTTCCTCTCAGTAGACGAGTTTGTAGATAAAATATGTTCTCTTGTTTTATCCATCACAGAGGAACTCAGGTGAGCAATTCCAAAATGGAGCTAGTTGAGATCGAGGGCATTTTTGATGATGTAGAACCTGAAATTATAAGATGGATTTTCGCCTTAGCTATGGCAGCTAATGATATATCCTATGGGGCTAAGAAAATCAGGGACGTGGAAGATTATGAGCAAATTTATCTCTTCAGATTGGGCTTTGCGCATCTTAGAGAAATCGCAAAGGTTGTTGGGCACACTCGAAAAAACGATAGTATCCAGGCGTTTATTCTGAACCTGGAGACAGAAGCGCAGAATACATACAAAAAAATTGAAGAGTTCCTCAGTTCTTATGATAACGATGGGTTTGTTCAGAAAATCTTGAAAAGCCCTAGAGATGAAACGTTTCACTATCCAGATATAAAGGGAAAGTCCTGGAGCAGCTTGGTTGAGGATGTCAGAGCTTTGGGAAAAATATCTGTTTGGTTTGATAAAAACGATAAAAGCATTATGGGAACACGGTATAGATTTATTGATGTGCTGTTGAGCCAGCGAATTAATAAAGGCTTGTCCAAAGAAACGGTGAATCAATCGGCGAGTCTTGCAGCCCATCTTTTTTCTTTTGTGGACTATGTGTTTGAATATTTAGTGAAAAGGCGAAATGTTAACAAAAACAAAGTATAAACAAACAGAGGTTGACGGAATTCCGGAGGGGTGGGAAGTTAATACTATCGAAGAATCCGTGGAAACTTTGATTGATTATCGAGGCAAAACGCCCAAGAAGGTAAAATTTGGCATACCCTTGATTACTGCCAAGATTGTTAAAGATGGCAGGATACATGAGCCGGAAGAATTCATTTCTTCGGATGATTATGATAATTGGATGAGAAGAGGAATGCCCAAACCAGGAGATGTAGTTATCACAACAGAAGCTCCTTTAGGCGAGGTGGCTCAGCTTGATGGAAGGAAAGTTGCTTTGGCCCAAAGGTTGATCACACTAAGAGGTAAAACAGGATATCTCGATAGTACGTACTTACGTTTTGCTCTTCAATCTCCGTTCGTTCAAGGAGAAATTAGAAGAAGAGAGTCTGGTACCACAGTAACTGGCATAAAACAAAGTGAGTTAAGAAAGGCGCTTCTACCCATTCCTCCTTTTCCCGAACAGTGCGCCATTGCCAAAATCCTCTCCGATCTGGACGCCAAAATTGACCTCAACCGCCGGATGAATGAGACCCTCGAACAAATGGCCCGGGCGATTTTTAAGCAATGGTTTGTGGATTTTGAGTTTCCGGGGCATGAAAAGGCGAAATTTATTGATGATTTGCCAGAAGGATGGCGAGAAGGATGCTTTGGAGATATATTAACAGTTTCAATTGGTGGTGATTGGGGTGAGGACAGCAAGTTTGAGGGTGCAGTTCAATCAGTTTCTTTAAGGGGGACTGATTTGGGATCATTAAAATCAACCGGATACGCAATTAATGCACCTATCCGGTGGATTAGAAAAGATAAGTTAGATAAGAGAATTATAAATAATCGAAATATTTTAATTGGCGGATCGGGGCTTGGACCAATAGGTAAGACAATATATTGTTCAGAATATTTGAATGGCTTGTATGATTTTCCGGTGACTTATTCTAATTTTTGTAAATGTTTAACCGCCGAAATGCCCGCCCTGGCTTTATTCGCAGAAATAGTTATGGATAATATGTATTTGTCAGATGAGATGAATCGGTTTTATACGGGGACCTCCATTCCCAACTTAGATGTTAAATCTCTAATGAAATATCCAATCATAATTCCCTCGACAGACGTGGTCCAGAAATTTTATGATATCGCAAGACAGAAATTTATAAAATTATTCGATAAGGAAAACATATTATTGGCACAAATCCGTGATTCGCTTTTGCCAAAGCTGTTTTCGGGGGAGATAAGGGTAAATTTATGAAATTAGAGAGTTATGTCGATGTAATATTATCCCTAAACAAAAAAAGGAGAGCCAAGCATCTTTTATTGGGCAACGGTTTTAGCATGTCATATGACAAAGGTATATTTTCATATAACGCGCTAAGCAATTTTATTAACAAAACTGAGGACGAACTTCTAAAAAAATTATTTGGCATTATTAATACCAGTAATTTTGAGCTGATAATGTATCAGCTTGATATTTTTTATAAGCTTTCTATCGAGTTTATTGCAGATAAAGGGTTGGCGGAGAAAATAGTAAAAGCCAGAGATTCTTTGAAAAAGAACTTAATTGATGCAATTTCGGCGTTGCATCCCGAACAGGTGTTTAAGATTCCATCTGAAAAAAGTCAAAAATGTGCATCTTTTTTAAAAGAATACCTTGATAAAGATGGCCATATTTTTACAACAAATTATGATTTACTTTTATATTGGGTGCTCATGCGCAACCAAGATCATTTAGAGAATTTTGTTGATGGTTTTGGTAAAGAATACATTGAGAAGGAGGAGTATGGCCCGGATTCTAAACCCGAATTTGGCGACCTGGAATGGGGTCCCAATAAGGAAGAACAGCGAGTGCACTATGTGCATGGTGCATTGCATTTATTTGACACAGGCGTTTCCATAGAAAAAGAAATATATGATGGAGATTATTTACTAACAAATATTAAAGAACGGATAGAGAAGAAAGAATATCCAGTCTTTGTAACTGCCGGGAATGGGAAGCAAAAGCTCGAGCATATTTTACATAATCAATACTTGGATTATTGTTACAAAACTTTATCAACAATTTCTGGATCGTTGATAGTTTTGGGTTTTGGTTTTGGTGAATATGACAGCCATATTATTGACGCAATTAATAAAGCGTCTAAACAAAATCCAAAGAAAAAACTGTGGAGTGTCTATATAGGCGTTTATTCCGATGATGATTTAAAACATGTTGAATCTATTGCTTCAAAGTTTAGATGCAAAGTGAATCTATTTAATTCAAGAACAGCCAGTATCTGGAATTAATAATATTAAACAATGACGAAATTCGCCGAATCCACTGTTGAAGAAGCTGCATTAGCATGGTTGGAAAGTTTAGGTTATTCAACTCTTTTCGGCCCGGTTATTGCTCCCGGCGAAGAGGCTGCGGAACGGGCAAATTTTTCTGATGTCATTTTGGTTGAGCGGTTGCGCGAGGCCATTGAACGGATCAATCCCGACATTCCTTCCGAGACTAAAGATGAAGCTCTTCGAAAAATCCTCCGGTTTGAACATCCCAACTTAATTCAAAATAATCATCATTTTCATCGTCTATTGCTGGATGGAGTGCCGATTGAGTATCAGGAAGAAGGGCGAACCATCCATGGTCAGGTCCGGCTCATTGATTTTGACAATCTGGATCAAAATGATTGGCTGGCGGTCAACCAATTTACGGTTATAGAAAATAAAAATAATCGAAGACCAGATGTTATCCTTTTTGTCAACGGTCTTCCTTTAGTCGTCATTGAATTGAAAAATCTGGCGGATGAGAAAGCAACGGTTAAAGATGCCTTTTGGCAATTGCAAACCTATAAAGACCAGATTTCTACTCTTTTTTGTTACAACGCTTTTATGATTATTTCCGATGGAATCGAAGCCAAGGCCGGGACAATATCGGCCAATTGGGAACGGTTTATGCCTTGGCGTACGATAGATGGTAAGGACGTTGCCCCTGCCGAAGTCCCGCAGCTGGAAGTTTTGCTTAAGGGTATGCTGGATAAAAAACGGCTGTTGGAATTGATCCGGTATTTTATCGTTTTTGAACTGGGTAATGAAACGATTAAGAAAATGGCCGGTTATCATCAGTTTTATGCAGTGCAGAAGGCGGTGGAGGCGACGGTCAAGGCCGTCAAAGGCGATAAACGGGTCGGTGTTGTCTGGCATACGCAAGGTTCAGGGAAGAGTTTAACCATGAGTTTTTATGCGGGGAAGATCATTCAGCACCCCGTTATGGAGAACCCAACACTTGTTCTCTTAACAGATCGCAATGATTTGGACGATCAGCTTTTTGACCTGACGTTTGTACCCTGCCGGGAATTGTTACGCCAGACACCGGTACAGGCGCAAAGCCGGACCCATTTACAAGAATTACTTAAAGTTGCTTCCGGGGGTGTTGTGTTTACCACTATTCAAAAGTTTTTCCCGGAAGAAAGGGACGATGTGTATCCGCGTTTGTCTGACCGGCGTAATATCATTGTCATTGCCGATGAAGCGCATCGCACCCAGTATGATTTCATTGACGGTTTTGCTAAACATATGCGCGATGCGTTACCCAACGCCTCATTTATCGGATTTACAGCGACACCTTTAGAAAAAGACGACCGCAGTACGCCTGCCGTTTTCGGCAATTACATTGACATCTACGACGTTCATCAGTCGATTGAAGATAAAGCCACTGTTCCTATTTATTATGAAGCACGGATGGCCAAGCTTGATTTGGATGAAAAAGAGCGTCCCCGGATCGATCCCCAATTTGATGAAGTTACGGAAGGAGAGGAAGAAAAGGTCAGGCAACAATTACAATCCAAGTGGTCCCGTCTGGAAGCGTTAGTGGGAGCTCCAAAGCGTATTGCGCAAGTGGCGCAGGATATTGTCGATCATTTTGAAAAGCGGAAAGAGCCGATGTTCGGTAAGGGCTTGATTGTTTGTATGAGCCGGCGTATTTGTGTTGATCTGTACAATGCCATCATCAAATTAAGACCAGATTGGCATAATGACAGTGATGATAAGGGGTTTCTAAAAGTCATCATGACCGGAGCCGCCAAAGACCCTGTGGAATGGCAGCAGCATATCCGCACCAAAGACCGCCGCAGGCGGTTAGGCGACAATTTCAAAGATAACAACAATCCAATTCAATTGGCTATTGTCCGTGATATGTGGTTGACGGGCTTTGATGTGCCGAGTCTGCATACGATGTATGTTGATAAGCCGATGCGCGGACACGGGCTGATGCAGGCCATCGCGCGGGTCAATCGGGTGTTCGGTGCCAAACCGGGCGGTTTGGTGGTGGATTATTTGGGTATCGCCCATGAATTAAAGAAAGCCTTGGCCGAATATTCGCAGCGTGACCGCGAAAAGACCGGTATCCCACAAGACGAAGCCGTGGCCATTCTTATTGAGAAATATGAAATTATCAAAGCGTTGTTTTACAGATTTGATTATTCTTTGTTTTTTAAGGGGAAGCCAGAAGAACGGTTGCGTGTGGTACCTGCGGCAATGGAGCATATTCTGGATTTAAAAGAAATCAAGGACGGTAAGGAGGTCAGAACCGGCAAGTACCGCTTTTTGAAAGCCTTCGCGGAATTATTTAAAGCGTTTGCGCTTTCAGTGCCGCATGAAAAAGCTTTGGCGATCCGTGATGAAGTGAAATTCTTTCAGACGGTCAAGGCAGCTTTTATTAAAAATACGATCAGCAAACAGGAAAAGCGGGAAGACGATCTGGATTTGGCCGTTCAGCAAATCGTATCGAAATCGGTTATTTCGCAGGGGGTAGTTGATATTTTCAGTGCGTCAGGTTTGGAAAAGCCGGAAATTTCAGTACTGACCGATAAGTTTCTCGCGGAAATGAAAAACATGCCGTTTAAGAATTTGGCAGCCGAGGTATTTCAAAAATTACTAAATGATGAGATCAAGGTATTGTCCAAGAAGTTTTTGGTTCAGGCCAATTTATTTTCCCAGAAATTGGATCAAAGTATTAACCAGTATCATAACCGGGCCATAGAAGCCGCCCAAGTGATTGCAGAGTTGATTGAACTGGCCAAACAAATGCGAGAAGCACATAAACGAGGCGAAAAGCTGGGGTTAAATGAGGATGAATTGGCCTTTTATGATGCTCTTGAAACTAATGACAGCGCTGTGCAGGTATTGGGTGATGATGTTCTAAGAACAATTGCGCGGGATTTAGTGGAAACAGTTCGTCGCAATGTTACGATTGACTGGACCATGCGAGAAAATGTACGGGCGAGGTTGCGCGTCATGGTCAAACGGATTTTACGTCAGCATGGTTATCCCCCAGATAAGGAGGAGCAGGCCACCAAGACAGTATTGGAGCAAGCGAGCTTGATTTGTGATGATTGGGCGGAACATGGGGATACTTTAGATGAAACGGCTAAATCAGATTTGTTTTTCAGCGATGTTATCCCGGAAGCGACGGTAGAGCAAGGATATCTTCCCATTTATGACCTTAAGGCGGTGGCTACATCATTTCGAGAGCAGCGAAGGTCGGAGATAATTGGTTGGAAGTCACTTGGTGGGATATTTAAATTAAACAAAGATATGTTTATTGCCAAAGTGGTTGGAAGCTCCATGGAGCCAACCATTAAAGATGGCAGTTGGTGTTTGTTCCGCCCCGATCAAGGTGGAACCCGAACCGGGAAGATTGTTTTGGCTGAGTCGCGAAAAATTTTGGATCCCGAGACAAATGCAAGCTATACGATTAAACGTTACTTTAGTGAAAAAGTCGCTGGGGAGGATGAAAACAGCTTTCGCCACAAGAAAATTATTTTACGGCCGGATAATAAAAATTTTCAGGATATAGTGCTGGAAAATGTAAGGGAAGATGAATTTCACATCGTGGCTGAATTTGTCGAGGTGTTGGGTAAATGAACGACGAAATTTTATCCGAGATCCGCAACAAGCTCACCGCCCCAAAGATCGCCTTGGAGAAACTGGCCAAAGGCGAAAGGCCCTTGACAAGGCAATTTTATGTGTTATATTTTTTGCGTTGATTTAAAATCAATTTTAGAAAGCTGACCCCCAAGCAGCTGAGTTTTAAAATCCCCCAAAAGTAATTTCTGTTGCTGAAAATTTTGTCAATTTTACCCAATTTTTTTCCCTTTGGAAGAATTTCTCTCAAGGGGTCTTTTTTGAAAGATAGAGAAATGGTTAGAAGAAAGTTCTGTCGAGGTATATAATTAATTTTAATATTAAGAGAAGAAGATTTGATTTTAAGGGCATGACGCGGGATAAAAATTCAGGGGATGTGTATAAGGGAGGTGCGGAAGACAGGCAATCCGATTCTGCAACAAGAAAGAAATCGAAGAATATGCTCAAAGAATCCGAAACGATCGAATTCAAAAAATCCACCGCCGAGCTTAAGGCGGCGGTTGTTTCTATTGTGGCAATGCTCAATAAGCATGGCCGGGGAGAGGTATATTTCGGGATCGCGGATGATGGGAAAATCATTGGGCAGATCATTGGGCGGATGACGATCAGGGATGTGACACAGGCGGTGGTGGATAATACCGAACCGAAGGTTTATCCCAAAGTTGAGACGCGTCAGATCGAAGGGAAAGATTGCGTTGTTGTGGAGGCCCATGGGAGCAACAGCCCGTACTTCGCTTATGGTCGGGCATACATGCGCGTTGGTGAGTCCGACAAGGCTATGAGCCCTCACGAGATCGAAACACGCATACTAAACAAGAAAAAATTCCTTTGGGAAAAAGAGGTATCAGGAAAAACTTTAGCCGATGTCAATGAGGAGGCGGTCAAAGAGTTCATGCGTAAAGCCAAGACGGCAAAACGCATTGACTTTGATTATGTGGATGTTAAAACAACGCTTCGCAAGCTTGGCCTTCTGCATAAGAATCAATTGACCCGTGCGGCTGAAGTTCTTTTTTGTGATGAAAATTCGATGGAAGTTCAGGCCGCGATTTTCGCCGGGACTGACAAGCTGACCTTTCTGGACATCAAGTCGTTTAAAGGGAATCTCTTTAGTTTGCGCCAGCAGGCGGAGGTTTACGCCAACGGGAATATGAAGTGGCGGGCGGATTTAAGTGAAAGCCGCCGCAAAGAGATCCCGGAGATCCCGGTAAGAGCCCTCGCGGAGGCGATCGGGAATTCATTGTGTCATAGAGATTTTACTAACCCCAAGGGCAATGAGGTGGCGATCTTTAAAGATCGGATCGATATCTATAATCCTGGATTATTCCCGGAAGGGGTCGATCCGGAGGATTTCTTCACCGGGCATGAGCAGTCGATCTTGCGTAATCCCTTGATCGCGGAAACGATGTATAAGTCCAAGGACATTGAAAAGTGGGCAAGCGGGATCAAGCGTATCCACGATGAATGCGTTGCCGCGGGTGTCCGGGTTGAATTCAGGCGCGCGAAAACCGGTTTTGTGGTTTCTTTTTATCGGCCTAAATGGGAAGAAGGCGAGGGGCTGGAGAAAACTAAGGAGAAAACTAGGGAGAAAACTAGGGAGAAAATATTACGTTTAATAAGAGAGAATCCGGAAATAACAACTTCTGAGCTTGCCGGGAAATTGGGTATTACCCTTAAAGGGGTAGAGTGGAATATTGGCAAGATGAAAAAGGAAGGGCTTGTTAAACGCATCGGCCCGGACAAAGGCGGGCATTGGGAGGTTTAGGTTTTTTACAATTAGAGAGGTGACCTATGGCGATCTTCAATCGAGTTTATTGTCAAAAATGTAAAAAAGGTTATAACGTTTATAACGACAAACTTAAAGAAATAAACTGTAAACACTGCGGACAATTGATCAAAGTAAACCCTAAAGCGGCTAATTATTTCATAGAATATTACGCCTTCGGCAAGAGAAAAAGAGAGAAGGTCGGATCGAGCCGGACTTTTGCCGGCGCCGCTCTTGGCAAGCGAAAAGTCGAGATAGCCGAAAACAAATTCTTCAATATCAAACGGGAAGAGAAGATCAGATTTGAGGATTTTTCAGGTGAATATTTCAGGTTACATAGCAAGGTCAATAATGCCAGATCGGGGAGGGAGGATTTTCATAATATAAACATGCTGAAGAAGTTTTTTGCCGGCAAATGTCTGGATGAAATAACCCCGAAGCAGATCGAAGAATTCAAGGCTGTAAGAGCCGGCGAGGTCTCTCCCGCTAGTATTAACCGCCAATTGGCTTGTCTAAAAAGCATTTTTAATAAGGCTATCGCGTGGAGAAAATTTTCTGGAACCAATCCTGTTAAAGGCGTAAAGCTTTTCAGGGAGAACAACCAACGCCTCCGGTTCCTTGAGAAAGAAGAAATAGGCCGTTTACTTGCTTGCTGCCCTAAGCATATAAAACCACTCATTGTTGTGGCTTTGAACACCGGAATGCGCAGAGGGGAGATCTTAGGTTTAAAATGGAGCGATGTCGATTTGAGGCGGGACATCATTTATCTCTTAAATACCAAGAATGGGGAGAAAAGAGAGATCCCTATGAATGCTTACGTCAAGAATGCTTTGATGTCCGTGCCAAGAGATCCGCAAGACGAGCTGATTTTTTCTACCGGAAATGGCCGTCCGTTTAAAAATTTTCGCAAATCGTTCTTTACGGCTTTGGAGAAATCTGCTATAAAAGGATTTCGATTTCACGACCTTAGACATACATTCGCGTCCCATTTAGTCATGTCCGGGATCGATCTGAATACGGTGAGGGAATTGTTGGGACATAAGTCGATAAAAATGACACTACGCTACGCTCACCTGTCGCCTCATCACAAGAAGGCGGCCGTAAGCGTTTTAACTAAAATGATGGACACTATTTGGACACCAGAAAATAAATTTTCCCAGAACGAGGAATCCATTTGTAGCACAAGTGGTTCAGCTGTATATAGATAAGATACAAAGGGCAGATACCCAAGTGGTCAACGGGAACAGACTGTAAATCTGTTGCGCTTGCGCTTCGAGGGTTCGAATCCTTCTCTGCCCACCATAATTTTATGATACAAAATTATGGTGAGGCTCGCCAAAACAGCTGTTTTGGCGGCCCATTTTGCGGGAGTAGTTCAGTGGTAGAACACTAGCCTTCCAAGCTGGATACGAGGGTTCGATTCCCTTCTCCCGCTCCACTTGGATAACACAATTTCTATATGAAAGTCACACTCTTAGTCCCTACTTTAAATGAGATCGACGGTATGAAAACCGTTATGCCGCTCATCAAGCCCGAATGGTGCGATCAGATCCTGGTTGTTGACGGACAATCCAAGGACGGCACGGCTGAATACGCCCGTAAGTTAGGTTATGATGTTGTTGTCCAGCAAAAAAAAGGAATGCGCCACGCTTACATGGAGGCATGGCCGCATGTCAAGGGAGATGTTGTCCTGACATTCAGCCCCGATGGCAATTCCATCCCCGAATTGATCCCTGCCTGCATCGCGAAAATGAAAGAAGGCTATGACATGGTCATCGTTTCGCGTTATGCCCCGGATGCTAAAAGTTATGATGATGATATTGTTACGGGTTTTGGCAATTGGCTTTTTACCACCACGATCAACCTTTTGCATGGCGGCCATTATACCGACGCGATGGTGATCTACCGGGCCTATCGCAAGGATCTGATCGCGGAGCTGGGCCTGGATAAGGATTCCAGCTATGAATTTGAAGAGAGACTATTCGGGACAAACGTCAGCTGGGAACCATTGTTGTCGGTTCGGTGCGCCAAGAGAAAGTTGAAATATATAGATATCCCCGGGGATGAACCGGCCCGGGAAGGCGGCGAACGAAAGCTTCAGGTGTTGCGCTGGGGAGCCGCGTATATGTTCGAAGTGTTACGGGAAGTATTTGTCTGGAAATAGATAAAGGAGCTGATGTCCAAGCGAATCCAAAAAATGGGCGTGATTGGCGATGGAAGCTGGGGGACTACATTGGCCGTTTATCTGGCGAAAAAAGGGTACACGGTCAAGTTGTGGGGGCCGTTTCCGGAATATATCCGTCAGATGCGTCAGAATCACTACAATCCGAAATTCCTTCCTGGTATCCGCTTTCCTCAAGGACTTGAACTTGTCGAAAAACTTGATATCGTTCTTAAAGAGAGCGATCTCATTGTCTTTGCCATACCTTCGCAGTATGCTGGGGGGATCCTTAAAAAAATCGGGAAAACCGGAGTTAAATTGTCGAAACGGATATTTTTAAGTGTAACCAAAGGCATTGAGAAGACCAGCTTGCGGCGCATTTCGGAGGTTGTGCGCGCGGAATTGGGGAATATCCCGTTCGCGGTCCTGTCGGGACCGACGATCTCTGCGGAAGTCGCTAAGGGAATACCGACCACGGCCGTTGTCGCTTCAAAAAATACACACATCGCCCAAAAAGTCCAGCAGGTCTTTAACTCGGATAGCTTCCGGATTTACACAAATACGGATGTTGTCGGCGTTGAACTGGGGGGAAGCATCAAGAATATCATTGCCATCGCCTGCGGGATGTGTGACGGGCTTGGCCTGGGCACGAACGCCAAAGCAGCCATTGTCACTCGCGGACTTGCCGAAATGGCGCGTTTAGGAACAGCGTTGGGTGGTAAAGCAGAAACTTTCTCCGGGTTGACCGGACTTGGCGATCTGGTGACGACGTGTTTTAGCCCGCAGAGCCGTAACCGTTATGTCGGGGAACAGCTGGGATCAGGGAAATCGATCAAAAAGATTATCGCTTCAATGGAAATGGTCGCCGAAGGCGTTGAAACCGCTAAGGGTGTGTACAAGTTAAGCAAAAAATACCGGGTTCCCATGCCGATCACCGCGGAAGTTTATCAGATCATTTGTCGGAATAAAAAGCCCGCAGATGCCGTGACTGCGCTTATGAGCCGCAAGGCAAAGGCGGAATAAGATGGAAAAAGCAGTGCATGTTCAATATTTCGCCATTTTGCGCGAGCAGCGGGGTCAAAGCGAAGAGACCCTGCGAACCGGCGCCCAAACACCGAAGGCATTGTACGCCCAACTTAAAAAAGACTATCGATTTACCTTGCCGGAAGATTCCGTGCGCGTTTCCATTAACGAACGGTTTGCCGATTGGCAGACTGAGTTGAAATCCGGTGATCGGCTGGTATTTTTGCCGCCGGTGTCCGGAGGATAAGACCGGCCGGCCTTAAATCGTTATTTTGGAAAAATGATTTTGTTATACGGCAGTACTTTGATAAATGCATGCTGACAAGGATGTCGTTTAAGCTGTCGGTGGATGTGTAAAGTTATGGTCCCCTATTTGATCTTATCTCTGGTGGCGTTTTTGGTGAATATTCCAATGGGATACATTCGAGAGAATTGTCCCAAATTTTCTTTCCGCTGGCTTTTCTGGATCCACGCGTCAATACCTTTTATTATTTATACGCGTATAACGCTGGGCACGTCAAAATGGTTTATTCCTGTCGGGATATTTTTTGCTATTGTCGGCCAGATCATCGGTAGCCGGTGGCGCAGAAAGACACGGTCTTTGGAGGAAATGGAACAGCTTCAGCAGATACCCGCCATTGACGCCCGGGACCAAAAGAAACTTGATGAATCCCAGACCACGGTTGTTTTGTTGAACATGGGCGGGCCGAAAACCAATGCGGATGTCCCCGATTTCCAGAGGAGATTATTCACGGACCCGATCCTGATTCGTTTCCCATTGTCATTTTTGTTCCAACGGCTTTTCGCGTGGCTTCTGGTTACCTTCCGGACCAAGGCGGCCATGAAGCGTTATCAACTGATCGGCGGAGGGAGCCCGATCTTTGGGTCGACCGAACGTCAGACCACGGCGTTGCGGGAAGAGTTGGCCAGGCGGGGAAGGAAGGTGGATGTCATTTTTTCCTTCAACTACAGCGCGCCGTTGCCGGAGGAAACCATTTCCGCTGTTCAGCGGGCGGGTAAAAAGAATGTGCTGCTTTTAAGTTTGTACCCACATTATTCCCAGGCAACGACGGGTTCTAATATCCATTATTTAAAGAAGGCAGCTAAAGCGATCTATCCGGAAGTTCAGTTCACCGAAGCGCCGGCGTATTATTTGCATGACGGTTACATTCAGGCGTTCGTTGACCGGATCCGGGAACAGATCAAGCCCGGTGAATCCCTGGATGATTTTTATCTGATCTTTTCACCGCACGGTCTTCCTTTATATTCTTTGGTGGAAGGGGACCCTTACGCGTTCCAGATTTCGCAAACTGTGGCAAAAATATTGACCATGCTCGGACGGACGACGCGTTGGAGCATCGCCTATCAAAGCGCCGTGGGACCGTTGCAATGGCTGAAGCCGTCCGTGGAGGATATGCTGGAAGCAGTCACGCGGCGTGGGTATAAAAAACTTTTGATCGTTCCGGTCGCGTTCGTGACGGACCACATTGAGACCTTGTGTGAGGTCGATATCGAATACCGTCAGTTTGCTGAGAAGTTGGGTGTCGCGGATTATCGCATGTCGCGCGCGATTGAATGCCATCCCGGATTCATCCGGGCCTTGGCGGACAGCGCGGAAGCGGTGTTTTTGCCGTTCACAAGCGATGTTACAAAAAAGAATTCCCAGAATTTTAAAGAAGTCGGAGCAAGGCCATGAGCGCCGCATTTAATCTCGATGAATATATAAATCACCACATACGTGATTCTCACCAGTGGCAGTTACCATTTCTGCCCACGATCCAGTTGCCGCCGTATCTTAGCCTGCATGGGGTGATGCTGCTGATCGGCACGCTGGTTCTTATTATTATATTTTGTTTTCTCTACGATAAAAAACAACCTGTCCCGCATGGTTTTACAAATTTGCTTGAATTTTTTGTGGTTTATATGCGCGATGAGATCGCCATTAAAAATTTAGGAGAAGAAGAGGGGCGTCGGATGACGCCGTTTTTGTGCACTTTATTTTTCTTTATTCTTGTCCTTAATCTGCTGGGCCTGATCCCGTTATTTACCGCGGCCACTGCCAATCTCAACGTTACTGGCGCGCTGGCTTTTCTGACATTATGTTTTATGATCTTCGGTACTCTTTGGAAAAATGGATTTAAAGGTTTCTTGAAGGCCATAACTCCTTCCGGCATTCCGTGGTTGATTTTGCCCGTCCCGTTTCTCATGGAATTCTTTGGCATATTCACCAAAGCGTTTGCATTGATGATCCGGTTGTTCGCCAATATGCTGGCTGGGCATATTATGATCTTTTCATTGCTTGGCATCGTGGTGACTTTAGGGTTGATCGGGCTTCCGGCGCTTGTGCTGGGCGTTTGCATTGCCGCGTTCGAAGTATTTGTTGCGTTTTTGCAGGCCTATATTTTTGTCATGTTATCAGCCGTTTTTATCGGGCGGATGTACCATCCGGACCATTGAGAAATGGCTTTACACAAACGGAGACGGTCGTTTATAATACGGCGACTTTTAAAAAAATAATTTAATATTCTAAGAAACGGAGGAGAAATATGCATGGAAGTTTAGCTCTTGTTGGTATGGGTCTTGCCGTTCTGGGTTCTTCGATCGGCATCGGCATACTCGTTGCTGCAGCTTTGCAAGGTATCGCACGTCAGCCCGAAGCCATGAACAAGATCCAACCGCTGATGTTCGTTATGGCCTCTATCATTGAAGCGATCGCCCTTTTTGTCATCATCCTTTGTATGTTGAACCTTAATAAATAATAAGTGATCAAACGTCCGCTATGAACGAATCCGTAAATATGCAGCCGGCTCCTGCCGCCGAATCAGGGTTGTTCACTCCAGATCTGTGGATGGTCATTTTAACCTGGGTCACCTTTTTTCTGCTTTTGGCTGTTCTTTATAAATTTGCCTGGAAGCCGATCCTTGGGGCCTTGGATAAAAGAGAAGAATCGATCCGCCGTGCAGTAGAAACAGCCGACAAAGTTAAAGAGGAATTGACCAAGATCAACGAAACCCGTCAGCAATTCCTTCGTGAGGCAGAAGAAAAAGCCAGAGACATTGTTAGCGAATCGAAAAAAGCGGCTTATCAGATATCGCAGGTTATCCAAAACAAAGCCAAAGAAGAAGCCAATATTTTATTAGAGAATGCCCAGCGGGATATTAAGGAAGAGACCGAGAAAGCCAAGATCGTTCTGCGTAAAGAAAGCGCGCAGATCGCCGTAGAGTTGGCCGGCAAGCTGATCGAGAAGAACTTGGACACGGATGACAACCGTAAATTGATCCACCGATTGACCGCCAAAACTTAAAGCCATGTCTTATATGATCGCCCAGCGTTATGCCCAAGCCTTGTTCGATATGTCCCAGGAACATGCGCGGCTTCCCGTCGTTTATCATGACCTGCAGAAGATCAATGATTTGATAGGTCGATCCATTGATCTAAAGCGTTTTTTGAACAACCCGGTTATTCCAGCGGAAAAGGCGCAACTTGTTCTAAAGGATATATTTCACGGCAAGGTCGACGCGTTAACTTATAAATTTTTGCTGTTTCTTCAGGCAAAAGGACGGTTGCGCCACTTGCAGGCGATCTGCGCGGTCTTTAGCGACATTTATGAAGAGACCAAGCATATTTTGCGGACCAAGTGGACAAGCAGCACTGATCTTTCCGCCAAAGATGTCCAGGGCATAACCGATTATTTAAAAACAAAGTTTGCCAAAGAGATCGTTGTAGAACAAGAGGTCGACCCCGGGATCCTGGGTGGCATCAAAATCCGGGCAGGGGATACGGTTTATGATTACACGCTCCAGTCGCAATTAAAAAGATTTCAAAAAACCATTATGAAAGCGTAATAACGACAAACTATGACAATCAATATCAGACCCGAAGAAATATCCGTAATTTTACGAAAGCAACTGGCCGATTTTGAAAAAGAGGTTGAAGTCTATCAGATCGGAACGGTATTAAGCGTAGGCGACGGTATTGCCCGCGTGCACGGTTTGGCCGATGTTATGCTGGGGGAGCTGGTCACCTTTGCCGGCGATATCACCGGTATGGCGCTTAACCTGGAAGAAGATAACGTCGGGGTGGTCATTTTTGGGGATGTTACGCAAATTAAGGAAGGCGGCGAAGTCCGCCGGACCAACAAGATCGCCTCCGTTCCGGTCGGGGAAAGTCTTGTGGGGCGGATCGTTGATGCTTTGGGTGTTGCCATTGATGAAAATACTCCGATTATTGCTCAAGAATTCCGTCAGGTTGAGGTCAAGGCGCCCGGCGTTATGGAACGCCAGAATGTCCATGAGCCGCTTCAGACGGGGATCAAAGTTGTCGACGCCTTAACGCCCATTGGCCGCGGACAACGCGAGCTCATTATCGGCGACCGCAAGACCGGCAAAACGACCCTTGCCATCGATACCATCCTTAATCAACGCGGACAAAATGTTTATTGTTTTTACGTCGCGATCGGACAAAAGCGTTCGACCGTGGCCCAAACCTACGAAGTCCTCAAGCGGCAAGGAGCGATGGATTATACGACGATCGTTGCGGCCACCGCCTCTGATCCGGCGCCGATGCAGTTTTTAGCTCCCTATGCCGCGACCGCCATGGCGGAATATTACCGCGACAGCGGCCGTCACGCGCTCATCATTTATGACGATCTGACCAAGCAAGCCCAAGCTTATCGTCAGCTGTCTTTATTGTTGCGCCGTCCGCCGGGACGCGAGGCTTACCCCGGGGATATTTTTTATTTGCACAGCCGTTTGTTGGAGCGCGCTGCCAAAATGAGCGCGGAAAAAGGCGGTGGGAGTTTAACCGCCTTGCCGATCATCGAAACGCAGGCCGGGGATATTTCCGCGTATATCCCCACAAACGTCATTTCCATTACCGACGGACAGATCTTTCTGGAAAGGGACCTGTTTAATGCCGGACAACGCCCCGCGATCAACCCCGGGCTTTCGGTTTCCCGTGTAGGCGGCGACGCGCAGATCAAAGCAATGAAACAGACGGCTGGATCGCTGCGTCTTGACCTGGCGCAGTACCGCGAACTGGAAGCATTTTCGCAATTCGCCTCGGACCTCGATGAAGTCACCCGCCGCCAGCTTGAGCGCGGCCAACGGCTCATGGAAGTCATCAAACAAGGCGCCGGCGTGCCGTTGCCGGTTACGTACCAGATCGTCATGATCTATGCCGGCGTTAACGGTTTTCTCGACAAGATCCCGCGCGCGAAAGTCGCTGAATTCGAGCAGAGGTTATTTGAAGGATTGCAGTCCTACTACAAAGATTTTGTTCATCTTCTTGATAAAGAGAAGGCGTTAACTGATCCGATCAAGCAGTCCCTTAATAAACTTCTGACCGAAGTCCAGCAGCGGGTTAGCGCCTGATACAGCCATGCCTACGATCAAAGAGTTTGACACCAAGTTAAAGAGTTTAAAGAACACGAAGAAGATCACCAAGACAATGAAAATGGTGGCGGCCAGTAAACTGCGCCGGGCCCATCAGGCGCAGGCCAACGCCAAGCTCTACGCGCAAGAGTTGACGGCCATGACGTTACGCATATCCGCGTCGGTCCCTTCCGCGAGTCATCCGCTTTTAAAGCCCAGAACGGCGGTGAAGAATGTTGCCATTCTTATTATTACCTCCGATAAGGGTTTGTGCGGCGCGTTTAATCATAATGCCAACCGGCGCGTGGCGGCGTGGATCCGGGAAAACCGCTCGATGCATGAAAAGATCGACTTGTGGTGCTGTGGCAAAAGAGGATTCGCTTATTTTAATCGTCATGACGCCGTCAAGAATTATTATGAGAACGTGACCGGAACACCGCGGTTTGCGGACGCGATGAGAATCGGCAACGAGTTGAGCCAGGCTTTCCGGGAAGGCCGTTGCGACACGGCCTATTTTTCCTATAATCAGTTCATTAATCCGCTGGTCCAAAAGACCGTTTTTGAGCAAATTTTGCCGATCGATAGCAGTGTGTTAGAAAAAACAAGCGACCAACGTTCCGATTATATTTTTGAACCGGAAGATGAAGAAGTTTTGAATTTTTTGATTCCGCATTTTCTTTATTTTAAAATTTATTTTGCTCTTCTGGAAAATTCTGCGGGAGAGCATGGCGCGCGTATGACGGCGATGGACAGTGCGACAAAGAACGCAACGGAGTTGATCGACCGTTACACCATCAGCCGCAATCGCGCCCGACAGGCAGCGATCACGACCGAATTAACCGAAATTGTCGCAGGGGCGGAGGTTCTTAGATGAAAAAAGTACAGCAGGCAACCGGAAAGATCACCCAGGTTTTAGGCGCCGTTGTGGACGTGGGCTTTGCGGCTGGCGCGTTGCCGGAGATCAAAATGGCTTTAAAGGTCACCAATCCTTCCATTGATGATAAAGAATGGAATCTTACCCTCGAAGTGGCCCAGCATCTGGGCAATAATACCGTGCGCACCATCGCCATGAATACCAGCGAAGGATTGCAGCGGGGAATGGCGGTCCTGGATACTCGCGAGGGCATGACCATGCCGGTGGGCGAGGGTACCTTGGGGCGGTTGATGAATCTTTTGGGAGAGCCGATCGATAATATCGGCCCTGTTCTTGCTGTTAAATATATGCCGATTCATCGCAACGCTCCGGTATTGCGCGATCAAGACACCAAAGATACGGTTTTAGTGACCGGGATCAAGGTCATTGACCTCTTGGCTCCATACCGACGGGGTGGGAAGATCGGGCTTTTCGGTGGCGCCGGCGTTGGCAAAACGGTCCTGATCCAGGAATTGATCCATAATATCGCGACTGAACACGGCGGATATTCGGTTTTTGCGGGCGTGGGAGAACGCACGCGGGAAGGGACCGCGCTTTATAAAGAAATGAAAGAAGCCGGTGTCTTGGACAAAACTTCGCTTATTTACGGCCAGATGAACGAACCACCCGGTGCTCGAGCGCGCGTGGCTTTATCCGCTTTGACCGTCGCTGAATATTTTCGCGATGAAATGCATCGGGACGTTTTGCTTTTCGTTGACAATATTTTTCGTTTTACACAAGCTGGCTCGGAAGTTTCCGCGCTTTTGGGGCGCATCCCATCCGCGGTCGGGTATCAACCGACCTTAGGGTTGGAAATGGGGGAGCTTCAGGAGCGGATCACCTCCACAAAAGCAGGTTCCATCACTTCGATCCAGGCGATCTTCGTTCCGGCGGATGATTATACCGACCCGGCCCCGGCCGCCACGTTCGCGCACCTGGACGCGACAACGGAGCTTTCGCGTCCGATCGCCGAACTGGGCATTTATCCGGCGGTTGACCCGCTTTCCTCGAAGTCCACGATCCTGACTTCGGCGATTGTCGGCGAAGAACATTATCAGGTGGCCCGCGGCGTGCAGGAGACGTTGCAACGATACAAAGAGTTGCAGGATATCATCGCCATTTTGGGTATGGATGAATTGTCCGAAGAAGACCGTTTGGCCGTGGCCCGCGCCCGCAAGATCCAAAAATTTTTATCGCAACCGTTCCATGTCGCGGAACAGTTCACCGGCCGCCCCGGGCGTTATGTTAGCCTTGAAGACACAATACGTTCTTTCGGTGAAATTCTCTCGGGGAAACATGATGCTGTCCCGGAACAGGCATTTTATATGGTCGGGAATATTGAAGAGGTCTTAACCCGCGCGAAGAGCCTTTAATTTAAATGAATAAATATTCGTTGTCGATCATAACGCCTAATGGCAAAGTTTTTGAGGGGCTTGTCGAATCTTTGATCGCGCCAGGCGTGGCGGGGTATTTTGGCGTTCTCTCCGGCCACGCGGCGATGTCAGTCGTGCTGACCCCCGGGCCAGTGACGGTGAAAGCGGAAAGTGCAGAACGATATTATGCCATCAATTCCGGCATATTGGAGGTGAGCCGGCAAAAAAGGGTTGTCCTGCTTTCTGATCTTGCCGTTGAAAAGCCTTCGCTCGATGAAGCCAGACATCACGCCACCGCTTCGGTTACGCACTAAAGATATTGCATTGTATGATTTTACAGTTTTTTGCAGACAGACCTTGACTTTGCGGATAAAATCGATAGTATAAAATAATATTTAAAAAATTATCATAAATTTGACGGGTTATTTGAATGGTTTCTCATCAGCAGCAAGAGCAGGACGCATCGAAACAAACGCAAACGGACGCGACAGAACCGGAAAAGGGATTTTTCAAGATCATTGTCCATTCCTTTTTTGTGATCCCCTTTTTAATTGCCCTGTTCTGCGTTCTTTTGTTCACCGCAGTTAATCTCCTGACCAAAGAACAGCATACCGCTTACGATTTTCTGGATGATGTCAAGACCGGTGGGCTCACCAAGCGCTGGCAAGGGGCTTTTGAGTTGTCCCGGATCCTGGCGAATCCCAAATTGATCCCGCAAGAAGAACGCTTCTCCCTGGAATTGATCGATGCCTTCGAGCACGCCAAGCACGATGATGGCCGCATCCGTCAATATCTCGCGCTGGCCATGGGCCGCACCGGAAATCCCGTCTTTGTCCAGCCGTTACTTACCGCACTTAAAGAAGAAAAACAGGATAATTTAGCAGCACTGATCTATGCGCTGGGGATGTTGCGGCAAAAAGAAGCCACGCCTGCTTTAAACGTTTTTTTGGATCATCCGCAAGCACGTATACGTTCCATAGCGGTTGTCGCGCTGGGGAATATCGCGGATAAGAATTCGGATGTATCGTTACGAAAGGCCTTACTCGACCCCGAGCCTAATGTGCAATGGGGCGCAGCGGTTTCTTTGGCAAAGATGGGGGATGCCACTGGCAAAACCATTCTTCTTGATATGCTGGACCGGGGATATTTATCCAAATTTCCGGAAGTTGATCCGGAGGAGCAAAATAATCTTATTTTGTCGGCCATTAACGCGGCCGCGCCGTTAAAGGACGGTGCGCTTAACGCGCGGATCGAACAATTGGCCCGTAATGATTCGAACATGACGGTCAGATCCACCGCATCACAGATCATGCAAAAATAGTTCATCCTATGGACATTAAACCCGCACAAGTTCCCGGTTCTCCCGCAGAGCAAAATCCGATCGATCGTCGGTCTTTCATTAAATGGGCGACCATCGGCTGGATGGCTTTCGCGGCCGTTGTCGCCGGATACGGCAGTCTTGTTATGCGATTCCTGTTCCCCAATGTCTTGTTCGAGCCGAAACAGTCGTTTCGCGCAGGGCTCCCCAATGATTACGAGATCAACAAGGTGTCGGAACGTTTCAAAGACTCGCACGGCGTATGGATGGTGCGCGACACGGAAAAAATTTACGCCCTCTCGACCGTTTGCACTCATCTGGGGTGCACGCCCAACTGGCTGGAGAGCGACAATAAATTTAAATGTCCCTGCCATGGCAGCGGATTTTATAAAACGGGAATAAATTTTGAAGGCCCCGCGCCACGGCCGTTGGAGCGATTTAAGGTTATGCTCAACGATGAAGGAGCGATCATCGTGGATAAAACAAAAAAATTTCAACAGGAAAAAGGGGAATGGAGCGACCCGGAATCATTTCTTGTTGTCTAGTTAATATGAGGTAGGAAAAATGAGCGGTCATTCAGATAATAAAAATGGATTTTTAGACAAGCTTTCCAGGACCCAGGTCGCCAAAGCGGTCTTTCGCACCGGCATTCCGCAAAACCGTCGCCAGCGGATGATGATCATGCTCAACAATGTGTTTTTGCATCTTCACCCCGTGAGGTTGCCCAAACACGCCGTCAAGGTCAAATACACCTGGTGCATGGGCGGGTTGTCGTTTTTCGTCTTTTTGGTTCTGACCGTGACGGGGATCCTTTTGATGTTCTATTACCGTCCCACGGTTGAATACGCATATGGCGATATCATGGATTTAAAGGAGCAAGTGCCTTTGGGCGTGATGCGCGAGATCCACCGCTGGGGCGCGCATTTAATGGTCATCACGGTGTGGCTACACATGTTCCGTGTTTTTATGACCGGCTCCTATAAACCGCCGCGGGAATTCAACTGGGCGATCGGTGTTGTGCTTTTGGTCTTGACGATGTTGATGAGCTTCACCGGATACCTTTTGCCGTGGGACCAGCTGGCCATTTGGGCGATCACCGTTGGGTCGAACATGGCCGGCGCGACACCCCTGGTTGGAACCTCGGGCCCAGGGTCGTCTTTACTGGCGTTAGGTGACGTAAATTTCATCACTTCATCGAGTGACGCCCGTTTTGCGCTTATCGGCGGACGTTTTATCGGAGAAGCGGCTTTGCTTCGTTTCTATGTGCTTCATTGTATCGGCTTGCCATTTATCATCATGATTTTTATGATCGTACATTTCTGGCGCGTGCGTAAAGACGGGGGGATCTCGGGTCCAACATAATTATGGAAGCGATCAAAGAATTCATCAATGCCGTTTCCCGGCCGCAGATCATGTTCCCGATGATCCTCGTGCTCTTTTTCTTTATTTTTCCTCCCACGGACCGGCTTTTAGCCATTAATAAAAAATTGCGTTTATATAAACTGTGGACCAAGGAAGGCGGGATATTTCTGTTTTCCTTGCTTATCCTTGCTTTTGGATTTGGGTTGACGGACCACAATTTTGCCAAGATCGTGACCAAGCCGGATAACGTACCGATCGTGGGGTTGATCTTTTTGATCTTTTTTTTCGTGTGGTTCAGCATGAAACAGGCTTGGGAGAACGACGCGCGTCTGGCCAATGGACAAAAACCCAAAGAAGCAGAAGATGCCAAGGAAAAGATCCTTGTTTGGCCGGACCTCGTTTACATTGAATTTATCGCCCTTATTCTGTGCACGGTACTTTTGATCGTCTGGTCGGTGGTCTTAAACGCTCCGCTGGAAGAGCCTGCCAATCCAACCGTATCTCCCAATCCTTCAAAGGCGCCATGGTATTTTCTGGGATTGCAGGAAATGCTTGTTTATTTCGATCCCTGGATCGCCGGTGTATTGTTTCCCACCGTGATCATTATCGGGATGATGTCCATTCCTTATCTGGATATGAACAAAAAGGGGTGCGGCTATTACAGTTTTAAAGACCGTAAGATGGCGATCTCCATTTTTATGTTTTATTGGCTTGTCTTATGGTTCTTTTTGATCGTCGTTGGGACGTTTTTGCGCGGGCCGAACTGGAATTTCTTTGGCCCGTTTGAGGTCTGGGATATCCACAAACTGGAGGCCTTGACCAACATCAATTTGTCCGAGCTGGTCTATATGGTCTGGCTCAAGCAAAGACTTCCGCAGAATATCTTCTTGCGCGAGCTGTGGGGGTTCGTCGTTTTGATCCTTTACTTTGGCGTCGTGCCGCTTATCTTGGCGAAGACCTGGTTCAAGGAGCTATGCCTTAAGATGGGGCCGGTACGCTATGCGATCTTCGCGGTCCTTTTGTTGATGTCGATCGGCTTGCCGGTCAAGATGATCTTGCGCTGGCTTTTCAATATCAAATATATCGTTGCCATCCCGGAATTTTTCTTCAATATTTAACATCATGGCTGAACCTGAAGAACGTCATTACAATATCGATCGCCTGAACATGATCTTCGCCATCGCCAGCAGCGTTTTATTGCTCGTGCTGATCTGGTTGGTCGCGGATGATTACGCGCGCGAGTGGAAGGACTACCAGCATAAATTTCGCGAACTGGAGATCGAAAAAACGCGCGTCAAATATGATTATGCCCTCAATGAACTTGATAAAGACGCAGGATACCAGGCATTGGAGGGTCAATTAAATGATGCGCGCAAAACGGTTGCGGTCAATTGCCCTAAAGGTGGTAGCGAAGATAAGAAATTAGCAGCTGAAAATGATCTGTTTAACCAGAAATACCGATTTACAAAGGCCCAATATGACGCGGCGCGTTATCGCTATGAAACAGCCATGGAGCATGACGCGGAACATGCGCAAAGAGCGGCCGGAGAGTTGAAAAAATTAGAGCAGCAGCTCGCCCGGTTAAAACTGGATGTCGAAGAATCCGACCAAAAACTGGCGGAACAAAAAAAGAAGGCGGACGATTGCGCGGCGCAGTTAAAGGATCTGGAGCGCCAGGAGCGCACGTTCCTGCAGAAAAAGAAGATCTTTGACCGCAAGCTCGGCAAGATCGACCCTAACGCGATGAATTTTACCAACCGTATCGCGGAGATGGTGCGCGACCTGCCGATCATTGATCTGGCCAATCCTAATTACAAGATCGATCAGATCGTTATCAAAGACATCACGGAAGATCTGAATTTCACCAAAGTCCCAAAAGTGGATCGTTGTGTTACTTGCCATCAGGGCATCGTGAATCCGGAATATAAGGACGCGTCGCAGCCGTTTCGCACGCATCCGGATCTTGAACTATATTTAGGGAACGATTCCGCGCACCCGATGGATGAATTCGGCTGCACGGTCTGTCATGGCGGACGCGGACGGGGCACGGATTTTGTGTCCGCGGCGCACACGCCTTCTTCAGCGCAGCAGGCCGCAGAATGGGAAAAAAAATATCATTGGGAACCTTTGCATCACTGGGAAAATCCGATGCTGCCGTTGCCGAATGTGCAAGCCGGATGCTTCCAGTGCCATGCGGGACAAAGTACGGTCAAAGGCGCTGAAAAGCTTAATTTGGGGTTGAATATCATTGAACGCGCAGGTTGTTATGCCTGTCATGCGATCGATCGTTATTCGGATTGGCCGAAGCCCGGGCCTGATCTGACCCAATTAGGTTCAAAGTTCTCGAAGAAATGGGCATATCATTGGATCGAATCCCCGCACGCGTTTCGGCCTAACACCTGGATGCCTGAATTTTTTAACCAGTCGAACACCAACGATCCGGAGTCTATAAAGCGCGGCGCGCAGGAGATCCACGCCATCGTTGCTTATCTTTTTGCGAACAGTAAGGAATATTCAACGATCCCGATCCTCGCAGAAGGAGATCCGCAAAAAGGAAAAGAGATCGTTTTCTCCGTGGGTTGTTTGGGATGTCATCGCCTTGAACCGCGCGATCCCCGGGAGCCGGTTACGCAGGATGCGCTTCGCCGTGAACAAGGACCAGCATTAAGCGGTTCAGGGAGCAAGACCTCGAAGGTGTGGCTGTATAATTGGCTGAAAAATCCGCACGGCTACAACCCGCAGACCAAAATGCCCAATATGCGGCTCTCGGATGAGGAAGCCGCTCACGTGGCCGCGTATCTTGTTTCCTTGCGTAACGATGTCTACGACCAAACGGAAATCCCGTCCGTTGACGACGCGCTCATCGATGAGATCGCGCTGGATTTTCTGACGAAGTCCGAGACGCTCGATTCCGCCAAGAAAAAACTGGCCGCCATGAGCCGTGATGAAAAATTGTCCTTTGCCGGAGAGAAGCTGATCCGGCATTATGGATGTTTTTCGTGCCACAATATCGCGGGTTTTGAGAACGAGAAGCCCATCGGCACGGAATTGACCGAAGAAGGAAGTCGTCCGGTGGAACGTCTGGATTTTGGTTTTGCTCCGATCGATCATACCCGTCAGGCCTGGTTCATCCAAAAATTGAAAGACCCGCGTATTTTTGACCATGACAAAGTAAAATTGCCGGATGAAAAGCTGCGCATGCCGAATTTTCAATTCAGCGATGAAGAAGCCGAAGCGGTCACGACAGCCCTTTTGGGATTCGTGAAGGACGTGCCTGAAGCGAAGATCGTGGCGCGCACGCCCCGCAATCTCGATATCGAACGCGGCCAGGAGATCGTGCGGATGTTCAACTGTCAGGGGTGCCACATTATCGAAGGGGAAGGGGGCGCGATCCGTCCGTCTGTTGGTCAGTGGCGGGTCGATTATAGCAACGTTTCCGCCAATGAGGCCGGGGCGATGGTCGCCAGCTTCAGCCCGCCGAACCTTGTTGGAGAAGGCAAAAAAGTACAGGCCCAGTGGCTTTTGGATTTTTTGCGCGAACCGTCGGTCATCCGGCCCTGGTTAAAAGTACGCATGCCCACGTACACATTCGATACGGACGAGCTTAATGATTTTGTGGAGTACTTCGCGGCGCTCGATGGCGAGGAGTCCCTGCTTTTGGAAAAATTTCATGGCGCGATAAGCCCCGAAGAGCTCGAGGCCGGCGCGAAGTTGTTCTCCGAAGATTATCTCGACTGCGCGAAATGCCATATTGTCGGCGCCCAGATGCCGGGAGGTTCTCCGGAGAATTGGGCGCCGGATTTCGCCCTGGCCAGATCGCGTCTTAGGCCGCAATGGATCGATGAATGGCTTAAAAACCCTCAAGACCTTTTGCCCGGCACTAAAATGCCCACCTACTATGACCCGGCCGGGTTTGATGACTCTGGCCCCACGGACATTCTGGAGGGAGACGAGCACGCGCAGATCCGCGCGTTACGCAATTATTTAATGACGCTCGCAGAGCAACCTCACGGACAGACGCCCTCTGCCCAGTAACTGTTCACCTTTCATGATCATTCCGCTTACCATACTGACGAGCTTTATCTTCAGCGTCATTTATCCGCTGTGCTTTTGGATCAGCTACAAAGATCCGCTCAAGAACAATTTTCATAAATTTCATATCGGTCTCCCTAATGTCATCGGCGGGGTGACGGTCGTTTCTTTGCTGTTCATGGATATTCCGCTGGCGACAAAACTGGTCGTTTTGCTATGGAAGGGCGTTTTTATCGCTGTTTCCAGGATCTCTTGGAAAAAACAATCTCCGGACGTGCTGGGAATGAGCGTCCCGTCGCTGCTTGGGGTTTACGCGTTTTATCACGTTATGGTGGATCTAAGCGGGACCGGAGGGGTGGTTCCCCTGATCGTCTGGCTTTTGGGTGGGTTCATTCTTTGTTCAGCATTGTTTGCGATGAACCTTGGGCATTGGTATTTGAACGTCCATGGGCTTCCGATCGCGCACCTTAAGCGCGCTATCGATGTGTTCGGTTATTTTTTGATCATGCGACTGGTTTGGGACGCATGGTTTTTGGTAACGGGAAAAGTATTTTACGCCGGAGATTGGGTGCCTCTGGTGCGATTTATTGCAAAACTCGACGGTTTTTTTCTATTGATCGCACTGTTCTTTGGGTTGCTTTTCCCGTTGATTTCGCTGCATTTTGCACGGGGGACCTTAGCGTTAAAGAATACTCAAGCGACAACGGGCATTTTGTACGTTATTTTGTGCGCTATTCTTATTGGTGACCTCACGTATAAATATTATTTCCTGAAATTCGGCATTTGCCTGTGAAATCGATTTCCCGTCACTGTCCGCAATGCAAACAATACGCCACGCTCGAGCTAGAGGAGCAATCTACACTTGTTTGCCCCCAATGCTCCAATCCCTGGGGCAAGGTCGACACCATAGTCGATATTTTTGATCATTGTCCCATCTGTCAGTGCCGGCAGTTCTATACGTCGAAGGATTTTAACCAATTTATCGGCTGCCTTATTATGCTTGTTGGCGTCACCCTGGTTCCTTTTACGTATGGATTAAGCTTACCGGTTTTTGCCCTGGTCGATTGGTTTCTGGCCAAAAGGGTAGAACCGCTTATCAACTGTTACAAATGTGGCAGTGAATTTCGCGGATTCAAGGAAGAGGTCAAGCGCTTTAAGCCCTTTATCCACCATATCGGGTTGAAGTACGACAAATATCGCTAAAATCCGGTATGTTTGTTAGAATATATTTGACTCCCTTCTTGACAAAGGGGAGGGGTTATAGTAAATTAATCGAATTATTAATCCCGACTTTTTTTGCAGATCGATTTAAGGAGAATACAATGAATAGACCAAAATTTTTGCAAGTCGTTTTTGTCTCCACCATGTTATCAGCTGCAGTGGTTGTACCTTCCGCTTATTGCGCAACGATCACCGGTGTCGTTAAATACGAAGGAACAGCCCCAAAGTTCAAGGAGATCAAAATGGACGCGGATCCGCTGTGTATGGAGAAGCATGCCAGCGCCGTTTATCCGCAAACCCTTGTATTAGGGGAAGGCAATATGATGGCGAATGTTTTTGTGCACGTTAAAAGCGGTTTGCCCAATCAGGCCTATACGGCCCCCGCGGAGCCGGTGGTGCTGGATCAAAAGGGATGCTTTTATGAGCCGCACGTTTTCGGGGTCATGGTGGGCCAGCCGGTCAAGATCCTTAACCCGGACGGCACTCTTCACAATGTCCATGTCATGAGCAAGGTCAACCAGGAGTTTAATCTGGCCATGCCGAAGTTTCGCACGGAAACGACGAAAATTTTTGACAAAGCAGAATTTATGTTCGCCTTCAAATGCGACGTCCACCCGTGGATGCTGGCATGGGGGTCGGTCATGTCACACCCGTTTTTTTCAGTGACCAAACAAGACGGCAAGTTCACCATCGACAATCTGCCGGCTGGGACCTACGAGATCGAGGCTTGGCAGGAAAAACTCGGCACGCAAACGGCAAGCGTGACAATCGCCGATGGCGAAACAAAGGAAGCGAACTTTACGTTTTCTCGTCCTTCTCAAGAATAATATACCATGGCACACGCATACCACGATTCCCACCAACAAAGTTTCTGGCGTAAATACATTTTTTCGACAGATCACAAAATGATCGGCCTTCAGTATGGTATTACCGCCCTGTGTTTTCTTTTATTCGGGTTCGGTTTGATGCTCTTGATGCGCTGGCAATTGGGGTATCCGGGTGAGCCGATTCCTGGAGTGGGGAAGTTCTTGGGAGAAAACAACGCCCCGGGCGGTATCATGCTTCCCGAATTTTATAACCAATTGGGCGCCATGCACGGCACCATTATGGTTTTTCTCGGGGTCGTGCCGATCTTGGTCGGCGCGTTCGGTAATTATATCGTTCCGCTTCAGCTGGGTGCTCCGGACATGGCCTTCCCGAAATTGAATATGGCCAGCTATTGGGTGTTTCTCCTTGGCGGCGTGACGATGCTCGTCAGCTTTTTCGTTCCCGGCGGGGCCGCTAATTCCGGGTGGACTTCGTATCCGCCATTGGCTGATATCGCCACCATGGGGCAGACCTTCTGGATCGTTGGCATGGTATTTTTGATCACCTCCTCGTTATTAGGGGCTGTTAACTTTATCGCAACGATATTGCAGTTGCGGACGGAAGGGATGCATTTTATGCGCTTTCCGTTTTTTGTCTGGGCACAGCTGGTCACGGCATTTTTACTCCTTTTAGCGTTCCCGCCTTTGGAAGCAGCGGGCCTGATGCAGTTTTTTGATCGTGTTTTTCATACCAGTTTCTTCCTGCCCAGCGGATTGGTTGTCAGCGGTGAGCCGCTGCAAATAAGCGGTGGAGGGAGCGTTCTTTTATGGCAGCACCTGTTCTGGTTCCTCGCGCACCCGGAAGTTTATGTTCTGATCGTTCCGGCCATGGGTATTGTCGCTGAGATCATCGCGAACAATATCCGCAAGCCGTTGTGGGGATACAAATCCATGGTGTATTCCTTGATCTTCTTGGGATTCATGTCGTTCATTGTTTGGGCGCACCATATGTATCTGACCGGCATGGGAACCACGATCAGTGCGTTTTTCCAGACGACCACGATGATCATTTCCGTTCCGTCCGTTATTATCCTCACATGTCTTTTTATATCGCTATGGGGCGGCTCGATCCGGTTTAACACACCGATGTTGTTCGCGTTGGCGTTCTTGCCGATGTTCGGTATTGGTGGATTGACCGGGCTTCCGTTGGGGCTGGCGGCGCCGGATATTCATCTTCATGATACGTATTATGTGATCGGGCATTTCCATTACGTTGTCGCGCCGGGGACGATCTTCGCGATCTTTGCCGGTATTTATTACTGGTTTCCCAAGATCACGGGACGCAAGATGAATGAAACCCTGGGGCAGCTGCATTTTTGGCCGTCGTTTCTTTTTATGAACTGCGTATTTATGCCGATGTTTGTGCAAGGTTTGGCCGGAGTTTCGCGACGCTTATATGATGGCGGACAGCAATACGCCCACGCGCAGGCCGTGCTTCCTTTGAACAAGATGATAACCGTGTGCGCCTTTTTCCTGGCGCTGGCGCAGTTACCGTTTATTATTAATTTGATCTGGAGCATGTTCAAAGGTGAAAAAGTAAAATCGGATAATCCGTGGGAATCGACAACGCTGGAATGGGCGACACCGACCCCGCCGCCGCATGGCAATTTTGCTAAGGCGCCAAAAGTTTTCCGCGGGCCGTATGAATACAGCGTGCCGGGGGCGTCGAAAGATTTTACACCCCAGAACGAAAGTTAAACAATTTCATGGATAACATACCGTACACAGTAAATGTGAGAGAAGATACCGGGCTTTATAACGCCAAGCTGGGCATCTGGCTTTTTTTGGCATCGGAGGTCATGTTGTTCGGTGCGCTGTTTTCTTCTTATGTCCTGTTGCGCACCGGCGCCGGCGCGAGCTGGCCGGCCGGATCCTCGATCCTGCATGTGCACCTGGGCGCGTTTAATTCCATCGTTCTTTTGATCTCCAGCATGACCATGATCCTGGCTTGGGCGGCGTTGAAAGAAAAAAATTTCCCGAGGTTCAAATTGAATCTGGGGATCACGATCCTTTTGGCGCTTCTTTTTTTGGGCGTCAAGGGCCATGAATACGCCACCAAGTTCGAACATCATCTCTTTCCGAGTACTAGTACCTTTATGGCCATTTATTTTTTGATGACCGGGGTTCACGCGCTGCATATTATCGGAGGCGTTGTGGTCAATAGTTATTTCTGGGGGCCGGGAAGCAAAATGTGGAAAACGGACCCGGAGCACTTCACCAATCGTATCGAGATCGCCGGGTTATACTGGCACTTTGTGGACCTGGTGTGGATCTTTCTGTTCCCGGTTCTTTATCTTTTGTAGGTAGGTGAAAGGGGCTTTCATGGCCGAAATCAACATCAAGAGTGAAATTCAAAAATATTTCAAGATTTTCATCATCCTCATTGTTTTAATGGGAGTGGCGGTGGGTGTCAGTTCTTTTAAGCTGAATTTAGGCTGGGCCGTGAGTATACCGCTTATTCTTGGCATCGCGTGTGTCATGGGGTATCTGGTCTCGTGGCAGCTCATGCATCTTTCTTCGGAAAAAAGAACGATCCTGGTGATACTCGCCCTGGCGACGACATTTTTTATTTCGATGATATTGTTGTTTTTGGCGGCGCATTTCAGTATCCCGGAGGGCGCGAAATATGTCTCTTAAGGAATTCCATCTGGTGTTTGTCAGCGCCGCAATTGTGTGCAGCCTCATTTTTGGTTATTGGGCGACACGGCAATACGCGCAAGACCCGGGCGCCAGTTATCTGGCAACGGCCATCGGCGCGTTCGGCGTCGCGCTAGCCCTCGTCATCTATGAAATTGTTTTTGCGTGTAAGATAAAAGGGTGATTTCATGTGCAATGGGTGGATTACTTGCTTGCGGCGGTTAGTATTGAGCGCAGTGATTTTAGTTGTTCCGAAAGCGGTATTTGCCTGCAGCGTTTGTTTCGGTGGTCCTTCGAACGATCCCAATAATAAGGCATTGCGCGCAGGCGTGCTTTTTTTGTTAGCCGTTGTTTTTGTTGTTCTGGGAGTTTTTGCCCGATTTTTTTGGAGTATCCGCAATAGAAGCAAATATCTATTGTTGAAATAACGGAAAGACGAAATATGGATATCACAAAAATGTTGAATTTGCCGATCGTCGCTTCAGCCCATGGCCAAGAAATCGACATGATCATCTATTTGGTGCATATTCTGATGTTCATCCTGTTCGTCGGCTGGGGGATATATTTTGTTGTCGCCTTGTTGCGTTTTCGGAAAAAGAAAAACCCGGTGGCAAATTATAAGGGCGTTGAATCGCACTTTTCTTCCGTCATTGAAGTGGCGGTTGTTATCGCCGAAGTCATTCTTCTGGTCGGTTTTTCAATTCCCTTTTGGGCCAAGCAAGTCAATGCTTTTCCGGACCGTAAAGATATTGTTGAGGTGCGTATCGTGGCGGAGCAATTTGCCTGGAATGTTCATTATCCCGGGAAAGACGGTATTTTTGGCAAGAGCGACCTGAAATTTCTCGACAAGCAGTCTAACCCGCTGGCGCTCGACCCTAACGATCCAAACGGGAAAGATGATGTGACGACCATCAATCAGTTGTATCTGCCCATCGGTCACCCGGCGGTTATTTATCTGACTTCCCGCGATGTTATGCATTCCTTCGGCCTGCCGGTTATGCGCGTTAAGCAGGATGTTATTCCTGGGATGAGCATTCCGACATGGTTTACACCCACCAAAACAGGCAAGTTCGAGATCGCCTGTGCCCAGCTGTGCGGACTCGGGCATTACCGCATGAAAGGGTTCTTGACCATCCAGACCCAGGAAGAATTCGACAAGTGGCTTGGCGAACAGGCCAGCTCCTCGCAAGAGGACGAAGGCACCGATGATTTCTGGGGATCCTGATACAACACGACCGGCAGCATCTTCCTCACCAAAAGGTTTAAGACGGTTTGCCAAACTGACCTGTTTTTCAACGCTTTTTCTGATCTTTGCCGGCGGGATGGTCACCAGCACCGGTTCCGGTTTGGCCGTTCCGGATTGGCCATTGTCGTATGGAACGCTTTTTCCACCGATGGTGGGCGGTATTTTTTATGAACATGGGCACCGCATGGTCGCTTCGACCGTCGGGTTTTTCGTTCTTTGTCTGACGATCTGGCTGGGTATCAAGGAAAAGCGAAGGTGGGTGCGTCATTTGGGGATCGCTGCGTTGGCCGCAGTGGTGCGCCAGGGGATCCTTGGAGGGCTGACCGTTTTATTCTTGCTCCCGACACCTATTTCGGTCACGCACGCGGTTTTGGCGCAGACCTTTTTTGTCATAACAATTGTGATCGCCTACAGTCTTTCGGTTGAACGGCAGCATCGGGAATCCCTGCCAGCAGCCACTTGTGCCGGGGTGACGAAAGTGGCGATTGTGTTAGGCGCGCTCATTTATGTGCAGCTTATTTTAGGCGCGCTCATGCGCCATACCGGCTCCGGGCTGGCGATCCCCGATTTTCCAAAGATGGGCGGATACTGGTTCCCACCGTTTAATGATGCAATGTTGCGGCATATTAACGATTGGCGTTTTGATCGTGATTTGCCCCCGGTTAATATCTCCCAAGTCGTTATCCATCTAATACATCGTATGGGAGCATTCGTTATTGCGATAACGGTTGGTTTTTTGAATATTGTTGCGTTACGCGCGAAGATCATGGATAGAACCATTGTGCAGACAATCTGGATACTTAACGCGCTTGTGTTTTTTCAGATTTGTTTGGGCATTTTTACGGTGCTTTCCGAGAAATCACCGCATATCACAAGCGCGCATGTTGTGACCGGGGCAGCAACGCTGGGCATTGTCATCTTGCTTTTGTTGCGCGTGGCACCGGTATCTTGGATGAAGTTCAAAGAGGTCATTTTTGCCAATGAAAAATAAATCGATCATTTCCGCTTATCTTGAATTGACCAAGCCGTCGATCGTCAACCTCGTCCTGGTGACATCCGCGTTGGGATTCTTTCTTGGCGGGCAAGGGATCCATGATGTGGAGCGTTTCCTCGCGCTATTGGTCGGGGTGGCGCTCACCTGTGGTGGGTCAAGCACGCTTAATCAATATTTGGAGCGCGAATTTGACGCAAAGATGTTGCGTACGCGCAAGCGGCCGATCCCCGCGGGAATCATCCCGCCGGCCCACGCGCTTAATTTTGGCGTTATATTGATATTGGCCGGGATCTTCATCCTTTATGTGAAGGTCAATATCCTGACCGCGTTTCTGAGTCTTTTGACGTCATTTTTATACATTATGGTCTACACGCCGATGAAGCGCGTCAGCTGGTTAAATACGACGATTGGCGCGGTTCCCGGCGCCATTCCACCTTTGGGCGGATGGGCAGCGGCGACAGGACATCTAAATTTCCAGGCCGGTATTTTGTTCTTGATCTTATTTTTGTGGCAGCATCCGCATTTTTATTCCATCGCCTGGTTGTTAAAGGACGATTACAAGCGTGCCGGGTTTAAAATGCTCCCGGTCGTTGAACCGGATGGCAAAAGAATGTTCGCGCTGATCCTGTTGTTTTCCTGGATGTTGCTTTTCGTATCGCTTGTTCCGGCGATGATCGGTTTATCCGGCGGGATCTATGCTGCCGGGGCTTTTGTTGCAGGGATCGCGCTGTGGTGGGTGGGGCGAAAGCTAACCATAACCGGTTCTATGGTCGATGCCAGAAATCTTTTGAAGGCGACGGTCCTTTATCTGCCGGTTTTATTCGCGCTGATCGTTATTGACGTTTCGTTCTAGAAAAGAGGGGATATGCACGTCCCGTATTTGCCGACCATCAATGCCTGCCTGAATCTTACGGCAGGCATTTTGCTTTTTTTGGGCTGGCGGGCCATCCGCAACAAAAAAAGCGCCGTTCACAAGAAATTCATGATCGCGGCGCTCACTGCTTCTTTTTTGTTCCTGGTTTGCTATCTGATCTATCATCTGACAACGGTCGGGGTGACACATTATCAGAAACAGGGGATTCTGCGCGTCATTTATTTTTCCATTCTGCTGACGCATACGCCCCTGGCGGTCATTATCGTGCCATTTTGTTTGCGGGCTGTTTATTTCGCGCTGCGGGGTGATTTCGCGCGGCATGTGCGCATTACGAGGTGGCTTTTGCCGGTATGGATGTACGTTTCGGTGACGGGTGTTCTGATCTATTTGATGCTTTATATATTCTGACGCCGCAGTAAGAATCTCCAAAGATTTTTTTCCCGCTCCCAAAAAAACGGGAACTGCCCAAAAAGAAATCCAAATATCAAGAGGTTGATCTGGTAGGCAGGGAAGACCACGGCGAGCCACGCAAGGAATTTGAGGATAAATGGCGTTGTGGCGCTGATGCCCAACAGGTGGAATATCGGTTTTCGGATGTATATGATGGCCATGCCGGCCAGTGAGAACACGGTCATAATGACGCAGAGTTCGAGGGTAGTGGCAACGTTATATTTTTTCTTCATTCGTTGAATGAATTTTGGTTCGCTCATTGTTTTTTCCTAAAAAGTAATTTTGATAAAGATGATCCCCGCGATCAGGACAACGGCCGCCATAAATGCCAGAACGTAGATCATTTTCTGGAAGCCGTCGGCGCCCACGTCAAATTTTAGGATAGTTCTCATTGTTTTTGGTTCTTAACGTTTAAGCATGAATCGTTGAACGATCCATCCAAACACGAAAATCAGTGCGCCTATTCCGAATATCCTGGGATTCATCAATCTTGGAAAATCTTTCAGAAAGCCGATGAGAACAACGGTTAACCCGGTCGCCTGGGCAATTTTGGCAATGTAATACATCACAGTGATTTTTGCAAGTCCTTATTTGATCCCCGCCATATCCAGGATAACCCGCGTGTTGTCGCGAAAGCATTGATGCTGGATGATTTTGACTTTGATGAAATGAAGCAACGCAACCGAAAAAAGCGCTTGATAAATGATGGCTGGTAACCGATGAGTATTCACCGCACCCACCAAAACAAAAACGATGATCATCAGCAGGATGTTCAGAAGCAAAGGGGGATAGACGCGGTATTTGATGGCTAGGGAGCGTTTGTGAAAGTCTGGCTTCAACTTGTGTTCCTGGGTGTATTCCTTGACGCTGATCCCGGTACCGACAAAAAAGAAAATGACCAGCGTTTCGGTGAAAAGATAGATTATGCTTGTCAGCAGCATAAAGGTCAGGTGCCCGGCTTTAAGAATGGGGAAGTGCAGAAAGCTTTGGGCAAGACCGATTACCAGCAGAATACCGGTCAATAAACTTAGGCCATAGCAGGTGTTCATGAAAAACCACATAATCGTGTTCTCTTTTTGGGGTGGGATCCGTGTCGCGCAGGAGAGCTAAGAGCGGTTATCGATTATTCGTTTATGTGTTCGGCCTTTTGGCCAAGGGTTCCCGCTTCTCCGTGAGGACGGGCAGATCCTTGGACTTGGTCTTATTGAGCGCAACGTAGCTTTTCCATTTTTCCGGAACGTCGTCTTCGACATAGATCGCCTGAACCGGACATTCGGGGATGCAGGCACCGCAGTCGATGCAGACTTCCGGGTCAATGACGAGCATTTCCTTGTCTTCGTGGAAACAGTCAACCGGGCAGACTGTAACGCAATCGGTGTAACGGCACTTTACGCAGGGTTCACAAACGACATGAGCCATGTAGAAGCCTCCTCAAATTAGAGTAAAATTGCTGAATAAAATTAACATGTATATCATAATCATGCCCTGTGTTAAATTCAAGCATATTTTTATATTTACGCTGAAGAATTTTATTGATTTGTTCTTGTCCCAAGACATTTTGCTATATAATAAACCTTCTCGGATTACAAAAATTTCATCGGCAGGGAGATACAAGTTATGTGGTTAGTCTTATCGTTAACGGCGGCTTTATTCACGTCTTTTACGGATGTCTTGGGCAAAAAGGTCATTGGCCGCTGTGGCCCCTATGTTGTCGTCTGGGGTTTGAATTTTTTTGCCACGCCGTTTCTTTATGCGGCGATGTTTGCCCGGCCATTGCCGGCCTTGGGGCCGTTATTTTGGAGCACGTTGGTACTTCAGGGTATTATTGTTGTTATCGCATCAATTTTTTATTTCAAAGCCATCGAAGCATCTGATCTGTCCATCGCCATTCCCATGTTGACGTTCACACCTTTGTTTTTATTGGTCACTTCACCGTTGATGCTTGGAGAGTTCCCAAAGCCGCTGGGACTTTGGGGGATCTTGCTGATCATCGGAGGTTCTTACGTTTTAAACATCGCGCAATTGCACAAAGGATATCTTGCTCCTTTCAAGATTCTGGTCAAAGAAAAGGGGCCGCGCTACATGCTGCTGGTGGCGTTTTTGTACAGCGTCGGGGCCAATCTGGATAAAATTGGCGTGCTCCACTCATCGCCATTGGTCTGGGCGACCGCGATCAATACCGTTTTGGCGATCGCGCTTGGCCTTGTCATGTTGCGAAAAAATAACGATGTGTCGCAACGGATCAGATCCTGTTGGAAATATTTAATATTGCTGGGTGCTGTCAACGCGGTGGCGTTGATCGCCAATATGGGTGCCATTCAGCTGACTCTGGTTCCCTATGTGATCGCCATCAAGCGGTTGAGTGTTTTTATGACCCTGTTCTTTGGGTTCTTGATTTTTAAAGAGAAGGGATGTCGGGAACGCTCGATTGGCGCTTTGTTGATGATCCTGGGGGCAGCGCTGATTTCCCTGGCGCACTGATCGACCAAGGTTATATTGACTTCTTGAGCCGGTTTAATATAATAAAAAATATATTTACGGAGAAAGGTTCCGGTAATTGATGAGCAAAACATTTGACCAGAGATCCATTGAGAAAACACTTAAGACCAAGCAGGGTTCCTATACCATTTTTTCATTTGAAAAATTGGCCCAATCAGGGGTCGGGGACCCACACAAATTACCGCGTTCCATAAAGATTTTACTGGAGAGCGCGCTGCGGCATTACGATAATTATCAGATCACCGCGCAAGATATTCAGACGCTTCTGGGATGGTCGCCTGTCCCTGGCCTCGCGAAGGAAATCGCTTTTAAGCCCGGACGCGTGATCTTGCAGGATTTTACCGGTGTTCCCTGTGTTGTGGATCTGGCGGCCATGCGCGCGGCCATGAAGCGCCTTGGCGGCGATATCCACAAAATCAATCCGCAGGTACAGTGCGATCTGGTCATTGACCATTCGGTCCAGGTGGATGCCTTTGGGGCCAAAAGCGCTTTTAATAAGAACGTCGCGCTGGAGTTCAAACGTAATAAAGAGCGTTACGAATTCCTGAAATGGGGACAGAAAGCTTTCAAGCATTTTCGCGTCGTGCCACCGGCAACCGGTATCGTTCACCAGGTCAATCTGGAATATTTGGCACAAGGCGTTCTGAAAACAAAAATGGGGAA
>Ga0080064_1000918_pt1 | contig 68233 bp, 56 predicted proteins | sample Subgrocontami54m_FD_69260 | JGI IMG/M metagenome (GOLD analysis project Ga0080064, IMG submission 69260) | Subsurface groundwater microbial communities from S. Glens Falls, New York, USA - GMW46 contaminated, 5.4 m (SPADES assembly) (version 2) ...
GGGGAGGGCACGGGTCCCGATCCGTACAGTCTGCTCCTGTCCGCGTTGGGGGCCTGAATGTGCATGACGGTCGTGCTGTACGCACGGCGGAAGGGCTGGCCTCTCACGCGGGCGACGGTGGACCTCCGCCACGAGAAGGTCCACGCCAAGGATTGTGCCGAGTGCGAGACCAAGGAGGGCCGGGTGGACCGGATCGAATCGCGAACGGAGCTGGAAGGGGATCTGACCGACGAGCAGCAGGCGCGGCTGCTGGAGATCTCGGAGCGGTGCCCGATCAAGAGGACGTTGACGTCTGAGGTGGTCATCGTCCCGAAGTAGGCGCCGGGGAGGGGCCTCCGGCATGGAACGGGGGATAGGGAGAGCATGGCCGAAATCGTGCCCGGCGTGTACGCCATCACGGCGACGCCGTTCGACGGGCAGGGCAGGCTGGACGAGGACAGCATCGCCTCGCTGGTGGAATTCGAACTCCCGGCGGGGGTGCACGGCCTGAACATTCTCGGCATCATGGGCGAGGCGCACAAGCAGACCGAAGGCGAGCGGCGGCGCGGGGCGATCCGGACCGCGGCTGTCCGGGCGCCCGGCCCCCGGCTGGACGACGTGACCCGGCGGGAGCTGGATGGCATCCTGGAGCGGATGGGACTGGAGCCCAGACGGTAGCGCACGGAGAGGCAAGCCCCTTCCATGGTGACGTTTGTTCCCGGCCTGACGCTCATCGTGCCGAACCTCCTGTCCTCCAAGTAGACGAGGAAAGGGCCGCGCTGGTCAACAGGCTCTTCTTGGAATCACCACCGGCCGCCCGCTCCACCTCGACGACGGCGCAGGGTGCCGGCGACTGCCTGAGCGCTAGTCAGGAGGAAGCAAGTTCCGCAGACACGCCAAGCTCCTTCAGCACCCCCGCCACTTTGGTCCAGGCCTGCTCCGGGAAGGTGATGCCGTCGCGCGCACGGCGCGCCGCTTCCTCTCGGGCCCGCTCTCCCGGGATGTGCACCGGACCTCCTTCGGGGACGGGCTTCGCGCTCTTGACGTAGGCGGTCAACTGGTCCACCTGGGCGCGAAACTGATCCGCCGGCAGGAACCAAGCTACATCCATGGCCAGGATGAACATGCCGTTCATCTCCTCCGGCCCGGGGTCCGGCCGAACGAAGCCTGCCCCGGACAGGATGCCTGACAGCACCTCGACCGCCAGGCTCAGCGCGTAGCCCTTGTGGCCGCCCGCCGGAAGCAGGGCCCCGTGGGGCTCGGTGAACAGGCAGGCCGGGTCCGTGGTCTCTTTGCCATTCGCGTCAATGAGCCAGCCGGGTGGGGCGGCCTCCCCCCGCAGGAGGAGCTGGCGGACCTTGCCTTGGGCGGCGGCACTCGTGGAGAAGTCGAACAGGATGCCCGGCCCCGTGCCGCCCGGGATGCCCATGGCGATGGGGTTCGTGGCGAGGCGAGGCTCCATCCCGCCCCAGGGGACCACCCACTGCCCGGCGCCGGAGTCGTTCACCATGGCGAGACCGATCAGCCCGGCCTCCTGCATAGCCTCGACGTAATCCGCCAGTCGGCCCATGTGATTGGAGCCCATCACCGTGACGACCGCGACGCCGCTCTTCCGGGCCTTCTCGATGGCCACCCGCGTGGCGAACGCGGCGGCGACTTGGCCGAAGGCGTGCCGGCCGTCCACCCTGGCGGCGTAGGCCGTCTCGGCGATGACGACCGGGCGAGCGGCCGGGTCCAGCAAGCCCGCCTTCCACCACTCGTGGTATTGCGCCAGGCGGTACACGCCGTGCGAGTCGTAGCCGCACAGGTTCGCGCGCACCAGGCAGGCCGCGACGTGCTCCGCGTCCTCGCGCGAAGCCCCCATGCACTCGCAGGCGCGGGTCACGAGCGTCTGGAGCAGGTTGGCACGCACCGTCGGCATGGTTGTCTCTCCGTGTCTCGAAGAACCAGAAGCACAGACACAAATCAACCGCAGATTACGCAGATTTCGCAGATTTCATCCGACAAAACCGTCCGGAATAATCTGCGAAATCTGTGGTTAAAGTTAGGGTCCCGGGCTTTCTTAGCCGACGCTGCGCCCGGGGCGCGGCAGGTTGGTGGCGATCTCGATCAGGTGTCCCTCCGGATCGTGGAAGTATACCGTCCGCTGTCCCCACGAGCGGTCCTGGGGGGCGCCGAGGAAGGGGACGCCGCGGCCGCCAAGCTCGCGATGGGCGCGGTCCACGTCCTCCACCAGAAAGGTTACCGCGCCCTCGTGGGAGCCAGGCGCGGGCTTGCCTGCGTGCGCCTGGCCGACCAATCCGGGAACCCGCGACCGCGCCAGCAGGGCAAACTTCGCTCCCTCCATCGCCAGCTCCACGTACCCCTCGGCCTGGAAGCGCACGGGTAAGCCGACCTTATCCCTGTAAAACGCCAGCGTGCGATCGAAGTCCTCGACGAAGAGAACCGTGTACCCCAGGTACCAGAGCATTGTCTCCTCCTCTCACCTGCGTGTGCAGCATGCAGCGGGGGGCCTCAGGGGAGGAGACTGGATACCTTATCCGGGGGTGCCTGTCAAGCAGCCGGCATGCCTCCAGAGGACTCTCCAGCCTGGTCGGCCTCTCGCTCCCCTGGGGACGGTGGGAGGTCCTGATCAATGAATCAGGCGGCGACGAACCAGACGGGCGGCGAGCAGGAAGGCCACGATAGTGGGGGGAACGAGCCAAAGAAGGGGCAAAAGGGCCTGCGCGCTCGGCCGACCCCGCATCAAGGCCCGGGTGGCCTCCACGGCGTACGTGAGGGGAAGGAACCGGGCGAGATCCTGGGCCCAGCGCGGGAGGGACTCCAGGGGGAAGAAGACCCCGCAGAACAGGAACATGGGGGTGACGACGAGCGTCAGGTAATTGTTGAAGAACTCGAAACTGCGCGCCAGGGCCGCGACGACCAGGGACAGGCAGGCGAAGAGCAGGGCCAGCAGGGCGATGATCAAGGGCACCGCCAGCGTCCAGGGGGACGGGGCCAGGCCGAAGAGGCCGACGACCACCAGCATCACCGTGCCGTTGAAGGTACCCTTACTGGCCCCCCACAGGATATCGCCGGCCACCACGTCCTCGAGGCTCAACGGCGTGGTGATGATCGCCTCGTAGGTCCGCTGGTGGATCATGCGCACGTACGCGCCATAGGTGCACTCGTAGGCGGCGGCGAACATCGCGGAGGACATGACCATGCCGGGGGCCACGAACTCCACGTACCGCTGGCCACCCACCGTCCCCACCAGCGTCCCCAGGCCGAATCCCAGGCCCAACAGGTAGAGCAGCGGCTCCCCGATGCTGGGACCGATCAGGCTCGGCAGCGAGTACTTCCGGAAGACGGCCAGGTTCCGCTCCCAGACCCGCACCGCCCGCCACGTCGGCCATCGATGTGCCATGCAGAACCCCGGACCAATGTATCCGCAGATTACGCAGATTGCACTCTCGGAACCCGTCCGAAAAAATCTGTGTAATCTGCGTAATCTGTGGATAAGTGAGAGTTGGTTTTCCGCTACTCCTGCAGGGTGCGGCCGGCCACCTTCAGGAACAGGTCTTCCAGGCTGGCCGGACGGTGCAGCAGGTGCGCCGGCTTCAGCGTGCTCAGGGCCGGCAACAGCGCCCGGCCGTCTCTGCAGTAGATGTACAGGGTGTCTCCCGCCCGTTCCCAGCGCAACGATTTCCCGTCCAGGGCCGCGATGACGGCCCGATGCAAGGCCTCATCCCCCCGGATCTCGATGACCTCTTCACCCACCTCGGCGCGGATGAGGTCCGCGGGGCGGCCCTGCCTGAGGATGCGACCGGCGTACATGAGCGCGACCCGGTCGCAGAGTTGGGCGGCCTCCTCCATGTAATGGGTCGTCAGGACCTGGGTGACTCCCTGGGCCTTCAGGGCCCGCAGCCGCTGCCAGACCAGGTGCCGGGCCTGCGGGTCGAGCCCGGTCGTGGGCTCGTCGAGGATCAGCAGCTCCGGTTGGTTCAGCAGCGCGCGCGCGATCAACAGGCGGCGCTTCATGCCGCCGGAGAGCTCGTCCAGGGGGCTTGCGGCCCGCGAGGTCAGTTCCACGAACTCCAGGAGGTCCGCAGCCCGGCGCCGGGCCTCCCCTCGCGGAATGTCGAAGTACCTGGCATAAACCATGAGGTTCTCCCAGGGGGTCAGATCCGGATCCAGGTTCTCCTCCTGGGGGACGACACCCAGGCGGCGCTTCACGGCCACGGGCTCCTGGTCCACGCGCAGGCCCAGCACCACCAGATCCCCTGCGGTGATGGGGGTGAACGCATGGATCATCCGGACCGTGGTGGTCTTCCCGGCGCCGTTTGGACCGAGGAGGCCGAAACACTCTCCGACCTCCACATCGAAGTCCACCCCGTCCACGGCGACAAGGTCCCCGAAACGTTTGCTCAAGCGGCGGGCGCTGATAGCGGTCATGCGACCTCAGAGTCGAGAGCCGCGGTCAATGATCAAGGACGAATGACCAATGGGGGCCGAGTAAGGAGGTGAGAACCGCGGGGGGAACTGGGCCCCGACACCTGATCCCCGGCCCCATGGAAAAATGAAAACCCCGGCGACGATGGTACGTCGCCGGGGTTTGGAGGTCAACGCGCCCCTGGAAGGTTAGGCCTGGACGGCGACCTTGGTCACGTTCGCCGCTTGCTTTCCCTTTGGGCCATCCACGACTTCGAACTCCACCTCCACGCCCTCGCTCAGGGAGCGGAAGCCCGTGCCCTCGATGGCGGTATAATGTACAAAGACATCATCGCCATCGGGACGCTCGATGAACCCATAGCCCTTCGCGTCGTTGAACCACTTGACCTTTCCCGTCAGCTTCACTTCCGAACCTCCTTCTACCCAGGTGTTGCAACCCACGACGGCGGGCATCCCGGCCCGATCAGGCCACGCCCGTCCGCCGGCCCCGCCACCAGGGCGGGGCTCAAACACAAAACCGCGACGGCGAAATTAGCACGCGGTCGCGGTTCTGGAAGAATCGTGCGTACTGCAAACTGCCAGTCCTGAGCATTCATCCCGAATTACAGGTCGTTCCTAGCCAGTGCAAACGGGGCGGACCTTACCCTGGGCTGGAGGCTTTGTCAAGGATTTTTTGCCCCAGAGACCCACCCGCCCCCCGCACACCGTGGGGGGCTACCTGGACCGTGCGAAACCCCAGTGCTTGAATTAGAAACAGGACAGGACCTGCTTGGCAAAGGTCGTCGTCAGGACCACTTCCTTGACGCAGGTCACCGCAAGCCTCGCGGGCCGGATGTTCCAGAACCGCATGCCCCGTACCTGCTCCCAGGTTCGTGTCCAGCAGTTCCGCAGGTCCTGGCGGGAGTAGACCACCCGGTTGCTCAAGGCATCGAACTTGACGTAGAAGAGCTGCATCTTCGACGGGAGCCGATCCCGGAAGCCAGCGTACCGCTCTTGCCACTCCTGAACCTTCGGGCTCTGCCAGGCCTCCTTGTGCAGGCCGGCCAGGTGATCCAGCCATCGCTTGGTCGGTCCGTCTCCCCCGGCGAAGCGGCGATACAGTTCCTGGATCCTGCCCGGAAGGCTTCCCCATTTCTTCAGGAACGCATCCAGATCCTTGGGGCCGAGTAGGATCTTGGAGGAGAGGTCCTCGAAGGGGTCCAGCAGGGCCCGGGCCTTGGCCGGGAGGGCCGCCTTGGCATCGGTGTAGGCCCGCTGCCACTCCGCGATCTTCAAGGTCTGCCAGATCTCTCCCTGGATCCGCTCGATCTCCTCGGCAAATCGCTTTTCCCGCTCGCTCCGGGGGCGGGTCTGGAGCCAGATCTCTTCCATCTCCTTGAGGAAGCGGGCCCAGGATACGACCAGGTGCCACACCTCCTTCGCCCGCTTCCAGAGATGGACCGGCAGGGGATCAACGGCGAACCCGGGCCTCCGGTCGAGCCGGTCCTTCAGGCGGAAGAAGCCGGCGATCATCGGGTGTTGTTTCTCGATCAGGGCCGCATTCTTGTACCACATGAGCATCACAACCGCGCTCCAGTAGGCGCGCGGGTTGTGGCTCCAGCGCGAAAGGATCTCGATGAGATTCTCCTTGCTGTAGAAGGCCTTCCAGGCGTCTTCATAGGCCTGGGTCCATTCCTCGGTGGTCATGTGGGGGTGCGCGACCGTGGCGTGGAACGAGTCCCGCTTGTTGAAGTCGGGGTCCATCCGCTCCCCGCGTTTCTTCATCTCCAGGTGATCGTGGGATCCCGGCAGCGGGGTCAGCATGAAGAACGACCCGACGTCCGGCTGGATCTCGTCCATGAGGTACTGGATATCCTGGCGGACCTGCTCCTGGGTGTCGAAGGGGAGGCCGATGATATACCCGGTCTGCACGAGGATGCCCGCCTCGTGCCACTCCCGGATGATGTTCTTGTATTCGTCGACCTTGTTCTGCCCCTTGCCCTCCGCCTCGAGGTTCTGCGGGTTCACGCTCTCCATGCCGATGAACACCTGAGTACAGCCGGCCTCGGCCGCCAGGCGCACGAAATCCTTCGGCTTGCGGGCCAGGTCCACCTGCATCATGAAGGAGACCTTGATACCTTCCTGGCGCAAGCGGATGAGGGCCTCGAAGGTCTCGCGCCACCGCTTCTTGCGGGCAAAGTTGTCGTCGGTGAAGAAGTAAAAATTGAAGCCGTGTTCGAGATAATTCTTCCGGATGAGCTCGGCGATGGACTCTGGCGAGCGTTCCCGCATCGTGCGCCCCTGCACGTTGATGATGGTGCAGAAGGTGCAGGCGAAGGGGCAGCCGCGCGAGGTCTCCACCGTGCCGAAGGAGCGGCTGGCGAAGTGCCTCATCGTCTTGGGGCTCATCACCGGCGGGGGGGCCTGCTCGATGTCCACCAGGCCCTTGAGGTCCTGCGCAAAGGAGTACAGGGGCTTCAACTGGCCATTCAGGACGTCGGCCAGGATCCCCTCCCAATGCCCTTCGACCTCGCCAGAGACGACGATGATGGATTCCCGGAAGAGCTCCTGGATGTCCGGTTCCTGCTCGCCCAGCATGTTGATGGTACCGCTGGTGTGGAATCCGCCCATGAGGACGTCGATCCCGTGGGCGCGGAACTGCCTGCCCAGATCGAGGGCTCTCGGGAATTGATTGGTCTGGACCCCGACCAGACACACCGCCAGCTTCGTGGCCGCGTGTCGGCTCCAGCGGACGATCTGCTTGACGGGGATCTTCTCCGCCGTCTCGTCGAAGGTATCCACGTGGATATCGATGTTCGGGAAGGCGCCGCGCCGTTTGACGTCTTCGGTCAGGCCGTGCAACACGTTCAGGCTGTTTCCGGGATAGACCCCCTTCCAGAACCGCACCACGTACCCGTCATCGTCATACTTGGTGGGTTTGATCAGGACTACGCGGAGCGTCTTGTACTTCCTGGCTGCTGGAAGGAGGCGGGGTGGCTGGGATCCGGGCCGGTGGGAGGTGGGGTCTATGGCGGCAAGCGGTATGGTGGCACCGCGATTCTTCGTAGCCTCTTCCATCACCATACTCCAGAAACTGTCCGGGTTGAGTGCTGTTGGAACCTTCTGCAGGGGCGGCCCAGGTTCATGTCGAATCCACACAGGTGAGAAGAGCGCAGGTCTCGCCAGGCGGAGTCGGGGAGGGCACGACGCGCCAGGGCCGAAGAGAATTACCAGGGACCCTAACCCACGCCCCCCGGGGATGTCAATGAATATTTGGTCGCCAGGGGCGGGCGAAGGCGGGCGAAGGCGGTTGACAATTGGGGGTAAGCTGGTATAAAAGTAACCTGCTGAAAAATCTAGGGGGAGCGATGCCTGCGTTCGTGATTCGATGGGTTGCCACGGCCCTGGCCATCGGGGTGGCGGCCCAGGTGCTACCTGGCATTCAGCTGGACGGGCTGTGGGCGGCCATCGTGGCGGCGCTCTTGCTCGGCCTCGTCAATGTCACCCTCCGCCCGATCCTGCTCCTCCTGACCCTGCCCCTGACAGTGGGCACGCTGGGCCTCTTCGCGCTGGTGGTCAATGGCGCAATGCTTGTCCTGGTGGCGAGCGTGGTCAAGGGCGTGCACGTGGCCGGCTTCGGCAGCGCGGTTCTGGGCGCCATCCTCATCAGCCTGGTCGGGAGCCTCTTGACCTGGCTGCTCCAGCCGCGTCCCCGGGTCCACGTGGAAGTCCAGCGCTTCACGAGCGTGCCCTGAGATCCCGGAGGAGACAGCCAGAGGAGACGCGATGACGATCCGGAAGGCCGTGTTCCCCGCGGCCGGGCTCGGGACTCGATTTCTGCCCGCGACCAAGGCCCAGCCCAAAGAGATGTTGCCGATCGTGGACAAGCCCACGATCCAGTACGTCATGGAAGAGGCGGTGGCCTCGGGCATCCAGGACATCATCGTGGTGACCGGCCGGGGCAAGAACGCCATCGAGGATCACTTCGACCGCTCCATCGAGCTGGAGCTGATGCTCAGCAAGAAGGGGCGGGCCGATCTGTTGGAGGTGGTCCGGCGGGTCTCGGAGTTGGTCCGGCTCTGCTACGTGCGTCAGAAGGAGCCGCTGGGCCTGGGTCACGCCGTCCTGGCGGCCAGGGAGCTGGTGGGGAATGAGCCGTTCGCGGTGTTGCTGGGAGACGATATCCTGACCGACGCCACGCCGGCCCTGCAACAGATGATCGCGGTGTACGAGAAGTACCGCTGTTCGGTGATGTGCGTGAAGCGGGTCCCCAAGACGGAGGTCTCCCGGTACGGGGTGATCAAGGGGCGCAAGCTGGACGATCATCTCTACCACATCATGGACATGGTGGAGAAGCCGGAGGTCAGCCAGGCCCCCTCGGACCTCGCCATCATCGGCCGCTACATCCTGACGCCCGAGATCTTCCCCATTCTGGAAAAGACGCCCCCGGACCGAAGCGGCGAGATCCAACTGACCAATGCCCTGAAGGGACTGCTCCGGAGCAAGAACCAGATGATGTACGCCCTGGAGTTCCAGGGGCGCTGGCACGATGCGGGGACCATCCTGGGATTTCTGAAGACCACGGTGGAGTTCGCCCTGGAGCGCCCGGACGTGGCCCCGGGGTTCAAGGAGTTTCTGCGCGGCCTGAACCTGGATTCGGGCCAGCCACAGCCGCACCGGGCAGATGCGGGATCGCCCGGGGCAGGACCGACCCGGCGGGGGTCCCGCCGGGCGGTTACGCAGAGTCCATGACCCAGAAACCACCGCCCCGTCACCCGCCGGTCCCGGATCCCGAGCAGGCGGGGGCCCCGGCCCCTCGGGAGGACGAACTGGAACCCGTCGCCACCGAGGACGAGACCGAGACCGAGACCTCGCCCGACCCCTATGACGACCTCTGGGATCCGGACATGGATACCCGGCCCGAACGCATCAAGCGGACGAAGGCCCCTCGGAAGCCGGACGCGCGTTCGCGGGGGCGAAGCGTGCCCGGAGGCAAGCGGCGGGACGAGGCCTGACGTCCACGCCACCGACGCCAGCAGTTTGCCCAGCTCTCCCGCCCAGCGGGGCGCGGGCGAAGGAGATCCTCCCTTGAAAGACCGCGACGTGGATGTGGAAGGCACCGGGGAAAAGATCGAGACCGGGGTCGGCGTCGAGCAGCCGCAGGGCGAGCGGAAGATGCCGTCCCAGGTCCCGCTCCTGCCGGTCCGGGATGTGGTGGTCTATCCGTTCATGATCCTGCCCCTGTTCGTGGGGCGGGACAAATCCATCCGGGCGGTGGACGAGGCCCTGTCGCGAGAGCGCCTGATCCTCCTGGCAGCCCAGCGGGACGCCGAGGCCGAGGATCCCGGCCCCGAGGATCTGTATCCCGTGGGCACGGTGGCCATGATCATGCGGATGCTGAAGATGCCCGACGGCCGGGTCAAGATCCTGGTGCAAGGGGTGTCGCGCGCCCGCATCCTGGGATTCACCCGGCGGGACCCCTACTTCGAGGCCAAGATCGCCGAGGTGACGGAGCCGGAGACGGCCCCCCAGGGTCTCGAGGTGGAGGCCCTGATCCGCTCGGTCAAGGAGCAGATCCAGAAGGGCGTCAACCTGGGCAAGGGCGTCTCGCCCGACGTGCTGGTTATCCTCAACAACCTGGAGCACCCCGGGCGACTGGCCGACCTGGTGGCCAGCAACCTGGACCTGAAGGTGGAGCAGGCGGAGCAGATCCTGGAGATCTTCGACCCGGTGGAGCGGCTGAAGAAGCTCTCCGAGCTCCTGGGCAAAGAGATCGAGGTGCTGGAGATGCAGCACAAGATCCAGTCGCAGGCCCGGGAGGAAATGGACAAGACCCACCGGGAGTATTACCTGCGGGAGCAGCTCAAGGCCATCCAGAAGGAACTGGGCGAGACCGACGAGCGTAGCCAGGAGATCCAGGAGCTGGAGCAGAAGATCGAGCGGGCCAAGATGCCGCCCGAGGTGGGGCAGGAAGCCAAGACCCAGCTCGGCCGGCTGTCGCGCATGCATCCGGACGCGGCCGAGGCGTCGGTGATCCGCACCTACCTGGACTGGCTGATCGACCTTCCGTGGGCCAAGCAGACCACGGACAAGCTGAGCATCAAACAGGCCCACAAGATCCTGGAGAAGGACCACTACGACCTGGAGAAGGTGAAGGAGCGGATCCTGGAGTACCTGGCGGTCCGCAAGCTGAAGAAGAAGATGAAGGGTCCAATCCTGTGCTTCGTGGGGCCGCCGGGCGTGGGCAAGACGTCCCTGGGCCGCTCCATCGCGCGGGCCCTGGGCCGGAAGTTCGTGCGCATCTCCCTGGGCGGCGTGCGGGACGAGGCGGAGATCCGGGGCCACCGGCGGACCTACATCGGCGCCCTCCCCGGGAAGATCATCCAGGGGATCAAGCAGGCCGGGACCAACAATCCGGTCTTCATGATGGACGAGGTGGACAAGGTGGGGGCGGATTTCCGGGGCGACCCCTCGGCGGCCCTCCTGGAGGTGCTGGACCCGGAGCAGAACGTGTCCTTCACGGACCACTATCTCGGGGTGCCCTTCGACCTCCGGAACGTGATGTTCATCACCACGGCGAACCTGGCCGATCCCATCTTGCCGGCGCTGAAGGACCGGATGGAGATCATCGAGATCTCGGGCTACACCGAGGAAGAGAAGCTGCACATCGCCAACCGGTACCTCCTGCCCCGGCAACTGGATGAGCACGGGATCAACAAGAAGCACCTGGAGTTCACCGATGACGCCATCCTGAAGATCATCCAGAGCTACACGCGGGAGGCGGGCCTCCGCAACCTGGAGCGCGAGATCGCCACCATCTGCCGGAAGGCGGCACGGGACGTGGCCGAGGGGAAGAAGGGCCTGACCCGGGTCACCGCCGCCAGCCTGCACCGCTTCCTGGGCGCGCCCAAGTTCCTGCCAGAAGCGGAGCAGGAGAAGGACGAGGTCGGGGTGACCACCGGCCTGGCCTGGACCCAGACCGGCGGCGATATCCTGTACATCGAGTGCACCATGATGCGGGGCAAGGGGAACCTGTTGCTCACCGGGCACCTGGGAGACGTCATGAAGGAATCGGCCCAGGCGGCCATGAGCTACGCCCGGTCGCGGGGGGTCAGCCTGGGGATCAAGGAGGAGACCTTCGCCAAGCACGACATCCACATCCACGTGCCGGCCGGGGCCATTCCCAAGGACGGCCCCTCGGCCGGGATCACCATGGCCACGGCGCTGATCTCCACCCTCACGCGTATGCCGGTCCGCCGCGACGTAGCCATGACCGGCGAGATCACGCTGCGGGGGAAGGTCCTGCCCGTCGGCGGCCTCAAGGAGAAGGCCCTGGCGGCCCGTCGGATGGGGATCAAGACGGTCATCGTCCCGAGCAAGAACGACAAAGACGTGAAGGAGCTGCCCGCCACCGTCCGGCGCGGGATGCAGTTCGTGTACGTGGACGACATGGATCAGGTGCTGAAGGTGGCCCTGGCCAAGCGGGGCGCCTCGCGGCGGGCCGCAGCCGCCTCGGAAGAGCGGCGAGTGGCGGCTCGCCCCTGATCGCTCCGCGATCGGTCAATTGGTCAATTGGTCGATTCGTCAATTGGGGAAAACGGGCCGACGCAGACTCGGGCCCACCAATTGACTATTTGACCGCTCGACACGTTGACGAGTTTTTCGAGTGAAGGAGGACCGCGTTCGTTTTGAGCCACCGTGAGCCGTGGGTGCGCATCATCCCCCTGGGCGGGCTGGGCGAGATCGGGATGAACATGACCCTCCTCGAAACCGAGGAGGATCTCTTGGTCATTGACGCCGGCCTCATGTTCCCAGAGGAGGAGATGCTGGGGATCGACCTCGTCCTCCCCGAGACGACTTACCTGCTGGAGCAGCGGGACAAGGTCCGCGGCATCGTCCTCACCCACGGCCACGAGGATCACACCGGTGCCCTGCCCTACCTCCTGCCGCAACTGCCCGTTCCCGTCTACGGTACCGCCCTCTCCCTCGGGCTGGTCCAGGAGAAGCTCCGCGAGTTTGACCTGGACCGCACGGCCGACCTGCGCCGGGTCCGGGCCGGCGACCGCCTGCAGCTCGGCGCGCTCACCCTGGAGTTCATCCGGGTCAGCCACAGCATCCCGGACGGCGTGGCCATCGCCGTCCACACGCCGGCCGGGCTGGTTGTCCACACCGGCGACTTCAAGTTCGACCAGACGCCCGTCGGCGGGGAGCTGACCGACTTCGGAAAGTTCGCTGAACTGGGAGATCGGGGGGTGCAGGTCCTGCTCTCCGACAGCACCAACGCCACACGAGAAGGCGTGACCCCCTCCGAGTCCGAGGTCGCGCGCACTCTGGAGCCGATCTTCCGCACCGCGCCCCGCCGGATCATCGTGGCCTGTTTCGCCAGCCACATCCACCGGATCCAGCAGGTCCTGGACGTGGCCGCGCGGCTGGGCAAAAGGGTCGCGGTGAACGGCAAGAGCATGCTGGCCAACACCCGGATCGCGGCCGAGCTGGGCTACCTGCGGGTGCCGGAGGAGACGCTGGTGCGCCTGGAAGAGTTGCAGCGCACTCCCCCGGACCAGAGCGTGATCATCACCACGGGCAGCCAGGGGGAACCCCTCTCGGCGCTGGCCCGCATGGCGGTGGGAGAGCACCGGCAGATCGAGATCCAGCCGGGGGACACGGTGATCTTCTCGGCGCGGGTGATCCCGGGCAACGAGAAATCCATCGCCCGCACCGTCAACCAGCTCTTCAAGCGCGGGGCCCAGGTGATCACGGAAGATGTCCAGGCCGGCGTCCACGTGTCCGGTCATCCCAGCCGCGAAGAGCTGAAGCTTATGCTCAACCTGACCCGCCCCCGCTTCCTGGTGCCGGTGCACGGCGAGTACCGGCACCTGCACTTCCATGCCCAACTTGCCCGGGGTATGGGGTTGCCGCCGGACCACATCTTCCTCCTGGACAACGGGGACGTCCTGGAGGTCGCGCCGACCCGCGCCGCCGTGGTGAGCAAGGTGGCCGCGGGCCGGGTCTTCGTGGATGGGAAGGGGGTCGGGGACGTTGGGGACACCGTCCTGCGGGACCGCCAGCACCTGGCCCAAGACGGCATGGTGGTGATCGTCATCGGATTCGACAAGGCCGGGCAGGTGGTCTCCGGGCCGGAAATCATCTCGCGGGGGTTCGCCCATCTGCCGGAGGACGACACGCTCTTCGAGGAGGCCCGGCGACTGATCCTCACGGTGCTGGACGGTTGCAGTGTCGAAGAGAAGACGGATAGGAACCTGATCAGGCAGCGGATCCGGTCGGTGCTCCGGAAATTCCTGCAGAGAGCGGTGGAGCGGCGCCCCATGATCCTGCCGGTGATCATCGAGCTCTGAGAACCGGGGAACGAGAAACGGGAAGCGTGAAAGGTGAAACGTGAAACGTGATCCCGTGAAGCGTGACGGGAGACATCGGCTGCGGGCGGGTTCAAGTTCACGTTTCACGGAAAGAAAGCGCTTGGAGATTGGCGGGCGGCACGTTATAACGTCTGGCAACTGGAAAGGAGGTGAGGGGCCAGCGTGGCTGTGGACCTGAGCCGGCCGAGCGAGTGGTTGAAAGCCCTGGCGGCCTTTTTCCGGCATGACAAGACGCGGGAGGGGATCGGCGTCCTGGCCATGGCGGTCGCGATCCTGACGCTGGCCAGCCTCGCCACCTTCGACCCTCAGGACCCCTCCTTTTTCAGCTACGCCAGTGCCATTGACCGGCAGATCGGCAACGCCGTGGGCAGGGTGGGGTCCGAATTGGCGGGGGATCTGCTCGGCCTCCTGGGGCTGTCGGCCCTGCTCGTCCCGCCGGCGCTCTTCCTCTGGGGGTGGACCTGGGTCGGGGGCCGTCGCCTGACGCATGCGTGGCGCCGGACCGTCGGATTGATCCTGGTCGTCCCCTCGTTGAGTCTGCTGGCCAGCCTCCTCCACCAACTGGATCTCGTTCCGGGCGGCCGCGTCGAGCGGCCCGGCGGGTTCCTGGGCGACGAGCTGTCCAGGCTGCTCCTCTTCTCCCTCGGGAGATTCGGCATGGCGGTCCTGGCCCTGGCCGGACTGGCCCTGGCCGTCATCTGCCTCTCGGAACGACCGCTTGCCTCCTTCCTGTCGTGGCCCTCGGCCGCTGTTACCCGGATGTTGGCCCGGGTCCGGTCCGCCGTGGCGGACTGGCGCGCTCGCCGGGCCGCGGCGCCGACGGTGGCGGGTACACCCGCAACGCCTCCGGCCGAGCCGGCCGTCGAATCCGCAATCCCGCCTGCCGCCCCGCCCAAGGCGGCCAAGGAGCCCAAATCCCAGCAGGCGGCCTTCCCATTCCTGTCCCCCACCCAAGGCTACACCAAGCCCTCGCTGAAGTTCCTGGATGCCCCGCCGGCCGGGCACGTCGGCTCGAGCCAGGAGGAGATGGCGCAGAACTCCCTGATCCTGGAGAAGAAACTGCTGGAGTTCGGCGTGGAAGGCCGGGTCACGGCGGTGAACCCGGGGCCGGTCATCACCAGCTACGAGCTCGAGCCGGGCCCGGGGATCAAGATCAACCGCATCGTGGCGCTGGCGGACGACCTGGCACTGGGCCTGAAGGCCCTGAGCGTGCGCGTCGTGGCGCCGATCCCGGGCAAGGCGGCCGTGGGCGTGGAGATCCCGAACCAGCACCGGGCCACGGTTCACCTGCGGGAAGTGCTGGCCACCAAGGAGTTTGCCAACGAGGCCCTGCAGCTGCCCCTGGCCCTGGGGAAGGAGATCGGCGGGAGCCCGATCGTAGCGGACCTGGCCCAGATGCCTCACCTGCTCATCGCGGGGGAGACCGGTTCGGGCAAGAGCGTGTGCATCAACTCCCTGATCCTCAGCCTCCTGTACAAAGCGGAACCGCGGCATGTTCGGCTGCTCCTCATCGACCCGAAACGTGTGGAGCTGTCGGTGTACAACGGGGTCCCCCACCTGGCGGACAAGGTGGTGTCGGACCCCAGGGACGCCGCCAAGCGCCTCCAGCGGGTCGTCCTGCACATGGAGGAGCGGTACAAGCTGTTCGCCCAGGTGGGCGCGCGCAACTTGCAGAGCTACAACCGGCGGATGGAGCTGGAGCCGCCCCCCGAGAACGACCTGAGCAAGGGATCGCACCGGGGCCGCCTCCCCATGTTGGTGGTGATCATCGACGAGCTGGCGGATCTGATCCTGACGGCGCAAAGCGAGGTGGAGAACGCCATCATGCGCCTGGCGCAGATGGCGCGGGCCGTGGGCATCCATCTCATCGTGGCGACCCAGCGCCCGTCGGTGGACGTGCTCACCGGCGTCATCAAGGCGAACTTCCCGGCCCGGATCTCCTTCCGGGTGGCGTCCAAGGTGGATTCGCGGACGATCCTGGACATGAACGGCGCCGAGGCCTTACTGGGCAGGGGCGACATGCTCTATATCCCGCCCGGCAGTTCCAAGCCTACCCGCATCCACGGCTGCAACGTGACCGAGGTGGAAATCCGCCGCGTCGTGGACTTCCTGGCGCCCCAGCCCAAGCCCGGGGAGTTCATCTGGTCCCTGCTGCCGCCGGAGCCGGACAAGACCGCGGAGGACGAAGAGGAGAACGACGAACTGTACCGCCAGGCGGTGGAGATGGTGGTCCAGACCCAGCAGGCCTCCATCTCCATGATCCAGCGACGCCTGCGGGTCGGCTTCAACCGGGCGGCCCGCATGATCGAGCGCATGGAGCGCGAGGGGATCGTGAGTGCCATGGACGGGACGCGGCCGCGGGAGGTGCTGGTCTCCCGGGCGGAGTCCTGAGGTGGCGCCACGCGATCGTTCCCGCCGGGGCGTGCATGTCCCCGTCTGCGTCCTCGTGTGGGGCCTCGTCGTCGGTCCGTGGGTGCCGCCCGGGCTTCTGGCGGTAGCGGCCAAGGCGGGCCCGGACGTGGACGAGGTTGTGGCCAAGGTTCAGGCCATCTGCGCCAACACCCAGGATCTGTCGGCCCAATTTCGACAGACCGTCACGAACCGGAGCCTCGGCGTGATCAGACAGGGCGGGGGGTCGTTCATGCTGAAGCGGCCCGGGAAAGTGCGCTGGGAGTATGAGAAGCCGGAACCGCGGCTGTTTGTGACGGATGGAAAGACGCTGTGGGATTATTCCCCCGTGGACAAGCAGGCAAGGGCCCAAGCCCTGGATGAGGTCTTTTCCTCCCGGCTGCCATTGGCGTTCCTCGCCGGGGACTGCCAGTTGCGCCGCGACTTCGCCATCGCCGCGGTGGATCATGCCGCCACCCGGGGTTCCGCGAGCTTCATGATCCTGGACCTCACGCCCAAGCGGCCCGAGGCCGGCATCGCCCGGATGCTCCTGGAGGTGAACCTCCAGGGGTACACGGTCGAAAAGACGACGCTCTTCGACGCCGCCGGGAACACGACCGTGATCGCGCTCACGGACGTGAAACTGAACTCGGGCCTCAGCGACCAGCAGTTCCAGTTCACCCCCCCGGCGGGTGTCACGGTGGTCACCCCGCCCTTGCGGTGACGGGGGGACGCGGGGACGGGGGGATGCGGAGGGAGCCGCGGCTCCCAGAGCACGAGTCAGGAGAGAGATGGCGTCCGAGTGTTCCTTCGACATCGCCTCCAAGGTTGATCTGCAGGAGGTGGACAACGCCGTCCACCAGACCATCCGGGAGATCGGCCAGCGCTTCGATTTCAAGGGGAGCGTGGCGACCGTGAACCGCGAGGAGCACGCCCTCCTGCTCACCGCCGAAGACGAATTCAAGCTGAAGCAGATGCTGGACATCCTGGAGGGGAAGCTGGTGAAGCGGCAGGTCCCGCTCAAGGCCCTCAGCCGCGGGAAGGTGGAGCCGGCCGCGGGCGGCAAGGTCAGGCAGCGGCTCGAGTTCCAGCAGGGAATCCCGATGGAGAAGGCCCGGGAGCTGGTGAAGCTCATCAAGGGGACGAAGCTCAAGGTCCAGGCCCAGATCCTGGAGGACCAGGTCCGGGTCTTCGGCCGAGACAAGGACCAGTTGCAGGCCGTGATCCAGTTCCTCCGGCAGCAGGACCTGGGGATCCACATGCAGTTCACGAACTACCGCCCATGAACATTTCGGATTTCGGATTGTGGATTTCGGATTTGGCCGATCGGCGATGTGAAATCCGAAATCCGAAATCCCAAATCCGAAATTCGAGGTGGTCGTGTCCAAACGGGCCCTGGTCGTAGACAACGACCGATTCTACGTCGAGCTTCTGGGTGACATCCTGGGCCAGGAGGGCTACGAGGTGGCCAAGGCCTACGATGGGATGGAGGCCATGGAGCTCCTGGACGGGGAGCTACCGGACCTCGTGGTCCTCGACATCGTCATGCCGAAGATCGACGGGGACCGGGTGTGCCAGTACCTCAAGGGCAGTCCCCGGCTGCGCCAGATCCCGGTCATCATCCTCTCGGGGACCCTGGTGGAGGACCGGGAGAAGATGCTGGCCATCGGGGCCGACGCCTATGTGGCCAAGGGACGCCTGGACGAGCTGCGGGTGAACATCCTGGCGACGCTCCGCCGCCTGGAGGGCCCCCCGGCCGGGGGGCCGCAGTCGATCCTGGGGCTGGACAAGGCGGTCCCGCGCGAGCAGGTGAAGGAACTGCTCGCCATCAAGCGGCACAAGGAGGCGATCCTCCGGGCCATCGGCGAGGGTGTCGTGGAGGTGGATGGCCGCCAGCGGGTGCTGTACGTGAACCCGGCGGGCCTGGCGATCCTGAGCCGACCCGAGCTGGAGCTGATCGGGAGCCCGTTGACCGACATCCTGACGCCGGACCACCGCACCACGTTGCAGGAGGCCGTGGCGCGCCTCCGGGCCAGCCCCGACGAGACCGGGGATGCCGTCAGTCTCCGGTACCGTGACCGGGTGCTGCGCATCGCCTTCGCCTGGATCCTGCCGGACGACCCCGAGAGCGGCTTCTTCATGATCATGCAGGATATCACGGACCTGGCCCGCAAGATCGAAGAGCTGTCCACCCTGAACGCCCGCCTGCAGGAGATGGAGCGGCTGCGCTCCGAGTTCCTGGCCATGGTCTCCCACGATTTGCACACGCCGCTGACGGCGATCAAGGGGTCCATGGAGGTGCTGCTGCACGAGGGGGTGGGGATCGAGCTGAGCCGGGAGCTTCTGGGGATCGCCCAGAAGAACACGGACCGGCTCTTCCGCATGGTCAGCGATATCCTCGACCTGGCGCGGATCGAGGCGGGTCGGTTCGAGATCCGCCGCGAACCCTTCGACGTCGCGATCGGCCTGCGGGGAACGATCGACCGCCTGCGCCGGTTGGCCCAGGAAAGGCAGATCTCCCTGACGCTGCAGGCGCCCGATGGGCTGCCCCAGGTGCCGGCCGACGGGCTCCGGATGGATCAGGTGTTCACCAACCTGCTGTCGAACGCCCTGAAGTTCACGCCCCGCGGCGGCCAGATCGGCGTGACGGTGCAGGAGTTGCCCGCCGAGCTCTTGGTGCAGATCCGAGACTCGGGCATGGGGATCCCGGCGGAGCACCTGGATCGGATCTTCGACCGCTTCTACCGGGTCCCGCTGTCGGCCCAGGAGAAGGTGGAGGGCACCGGGCTTGGCCTGAGCATCTGCAAGGCCATCGTGGAGGAACACGGCGGCCGGATCTGGGTCGAAAGCGCGGTGGGGAAGGGCAGCACGTTCTCCTTTACCCTCCTCAAGGGACCCCCGGCCGCGTGACGGGCGAAACCGGGCGAGGCAACGTTGGCACCCCCGCGGGTGCCGTTTTTTGTTGGGCCACACTGGGGAGATTGTGTATGATGAAACCCATTGGGAAACACTCCCCCCAGCCCCGCAGGACGCGATTCACCGGGGATGACGATCCCCGAAGCACCCGGGCGCGCGGGGGAGCGGTCTGCGGAAGAGGAGTCCGCCCAGGATGCCGGCCGTGACCACAGGGCAGCGGTCCACCATCCTCGTCGTGGAGGACGAGGAAGGGATCGCCCGCATGATCCAGGTCCTGCTGGAGGCCCGCGGTTTCGCCACGCTGGTGACCCATTCGGGGGACGAGGCCCTGGACCGCCTGGCCGTCCATCCCGTGGACCTGGTGCTGCTGGATGTGATGATGCCCGGGATGGACGGGTACGAGGTCTGCCGGCGGCTGAAGGCCGACCTGCGCTGGCGCCACATCCCGGTAATGATGCTCACCGCCCGCGACACGGTGCGGGACAAGGTCCTGGGGCTGGAGATCGGGGCCGACGAGTACATCACCAAGCCGTTCAACACCGAGGAACTGATCGCCCGGATCAAGGTGCTGCTCCGGATCCAGGGGATGAGTCAGGCCCTCGTCCGGCGCAACCGGGAACTCCAGGCGCTGAACGCGGTGGCCCTGGCGGTGAGCCGCTCCCTGAGTCCGGACGAGATCCTGAATGGGGCCCTGACGTGCACCCTGGAGACCCTCGGACTTCCCCAGGGGTTGGTGCACCTGGTGGAATCGAGGAGCGGACATCTGATCCTTCGGGCCTGGCGAGGCCTCACGACGGAGCCCGGGGAGGCGCTGCGTCGCCTGTCTCCCGGAACCGGCTGGGCCTGGCGGGCCCTGCAACAGGAGGACCCCCTGCTCCTGCCCGATGCCGCGCAAGGGGACGGCCTCGGACTGGCCTCCGGGAACCCGCCCCGGCCCCTGTGTGCCGTCGCCCTCCGATCCCATGACCGGGGCCTGGGCGTCCTCACGGTGGTGGGTCGCCCCGAGCAGCAGTTCCTGGCGGAGGAAACGGCGCTGCTGGCGGCCATCGGACGGCAGGTGGGCATGGCGCTGGAGAACGCGGACCTGTACGCCGACAGCCGGCGCAAGGTCCAGGAGTTCGAGGCGCTGTACCAGCTCGGCCGGACCATGGCTTCGACCTTCAATCTCCAGGATATCCTGAGCCGGATCAGCCAGATGGTGTCCAGCCTGCTGCACGCGCAGGCGATGTCGCTCATGCTGTTGAGCCCGGACGGGCGCGTCCTGTCCACGGCGGCCGGGTACAACCTGTTCGACGAGGCGCTGGAGGCGACCGAGGCCATCCGGTCGCGCCAGGACAGCAGCCCCAGCCTGATCGCGGTCCGGGAAAAACGTCCCGTGGCGATCCCGGACATCGCCACGGACACGGTCTATGCCCCCTGGCTCCAGACGGCGCGGGCGCAGGGATACGCGGCGTTCCTGGCCATCCCCCTGATCGCGCAGGACCGCGCCCTGGGATGCATGAACCTGTATATGACCGAGCGGCACGAGTTCGACCAGGATGAGATCCAGCTCGTCTCGACCTTCGCCAGCCAGGCGGCCATCTCCATCGAGAACGCCCGGCTCTTCGAGGAGACGCGGCAGCTCGCCATCACCGACGAGCTGACGGGGCTGTCCAACCACCGCCACTTCTACCACCAGCTCGCGCGCGAGGTGCGGCGCGCTCAGCGGTACAAGCGGCCCCTCACGCTCCTCATGCTCGACCTGGATTACTTCAAGAGCTTCAATGATCGGTTCGGACATCTGGCGGGGGATCAGGTCCTGCGGGAAGTGGCGGAGGTCCTGCGCCGGAACGCCCGGGACGTGGACATCCTGGCGCGCTACGGGGGCGAGGAGTTCGCCATCATCCTCCCGGAAACTGATCTGGATCGGGCGGCGCTGCAGGCCGAACGGGTCCGGGCCGCAGTGGCCAGCCATGCCTTTCGGGGCAAGGACTCCAATCCTCAGGGGGATCTGACGGTGAGCATCGGCGTGGCCACGCTCATCCCCGGGATGCGCAAGATCGAGGGGCTGGTGCACGACGCCGACCAAGCCCTGTACCGGGCCAAGGCCGGGGGTCGCAATCGGCTGGAGATGTCGCGGCCCGACGCCCGGCCGGCCGACGAAACGTGAGCCGGCAGATCCCTGACGATCTCCAACTGCTCTCCCCTCTCCCGTCTTGCCCGTGGAGAATACACACGGCCGAGGGGTCTCTCGGAATCCTGACTGCGCCATGGACCAACAGGTCGAGATGACAGATCGCACGCCAACCGATGACCGGCAGCCGGTCCGGGTCAGCCTAGTGAACCTGGGATGTCCGAAGAACCAGGTGGACGCCGAGGTCATGCTCGGGCAGCTCGCGGCGGCGGGGTACCAGATCGAGGAGGCGCCGGAACGGGCCGACCTGATCGTCGTGAACACCTGCAGCTTCATCCAGGAGGCGAAGGAGGAATCCATCCGGACCATCCTCGAGGCGGCCGCGCTAAAGCGGACGGGCCGCTGCCAGGCGGTGGTGGTGAGCGGGTGCCTGGCCCAACGCTACGGGCAGGAATTGCCGGCTCTGCTGCCCGAGGTGGATGCCTTTGTTGGGACCGGCGAGTTTCCCCGCATCGCGGACATCGCCGCCGCCACCCTCCAGCGATCCGCCCGGGACCGAACCTGGGTGACGGGCCACACGGCGCTGGTTACGGCCGACCTGCCGCGGCGCCTCCTGACACCGGGCCACTTCGCCTACCTGAAGATCTCCGAGGGCTGCGATCGGTCTTGCACCTTCTGCGCCATCCCTGGAATCCGAGGTCGGATGCAATCCCGGTCGCGGGAGGACATCCTGGTCGAGGCGCGGCGGCTGGCGGCCGCGGGGGTCCGCGAACTCATCCTGATTTCCCAGGAGACCACCGATTACGGTGGGGATCGCGGCGAGACGCACGGATTGATCCGGCTGCTGGAGGGCCTGCTGGACATCTCGGCCTTCCGCTGGATCCGCCTGCACTATCTGTATCCCACCCGGATCACACCTGAGCTCATCGCGCTCTTGGCGTCCGAGCCGCGACTGTGCCGCTACCTGGACATGCCGCTCCAGCACTGTGACGGGGCCGTGCTCAGGGCCATGGGCCGCGGCGGCGATGAGAAGAGCCTCCGGCGGCTGGCGGAACGGGTCCGGCGGGCCGTCCCCGACATCACCATCCGCACCGCCTTCATCACGGGCTTCCCCGGGGAGACGCCAGGGCAGTTCTCGCGCCTCCTCCGCTTCGTCGAGGAGATGCGCTTCGACCGGGTCGGGGCCTTCTGCTACTCGGATGAGGAGGGGACGCCCGCCGCATCCCTGGGCTCCAAGGTCTCCCGGCGCGTGGGTGAGGCGCGGCGCGCGCGCCTGATGGCCGTCCAGGCGGGGATCGCCGAGGAGAAGGGACGCGCCCTGCTCGGAACTGTCCTGGAGGTGATGGTGGACGGCCCGGCCCCGGAATTCCCCGGCGTCCAGTGCGGGCGTACCGCGGCGCATGCGCCGGAGGTGGATGGCACGGTCTACCTCCGGGGACCGAGCGTCCGCCCGGGAACGATCGTGCGGGCACGGATCCGGGAGGCCTACGAGCATGATCTGGCGGCCGACATCCTGGAGGGAGAGGGCTCGCCATGCGAAACCGTGCTCCTGTGACCGCGTCCAAGCCGGGCGATGGGACTGGAGCCGCATTGCGCCTGGTCGCCACCGGCGCCGGCGTCGGGCATCTCCCCTTCGCCCCGGGGACCGCCGGCAGCCTCCTGGGGGCGGCGCTGTGCTTTCCCCTGCTCACCCTCCCGTGGCCGGTGTACCTGGGTGCGACGATCCTGCTGGCTGTCCTGGCGGTGTGGGTCGCGGGTCGGGCGGCGAGTGAGGCAGGCGAACCGGATCCGGCGCACGTCGTGATTGACGAGATCGTGGGGATGTGGGTGGCTGCCATCGCCCTGTCGCCCAGTCTGTACGACGTGGCGGCCGTCTTCCTGCTGTTCCGCCTCATGGACGTGGTCAAGCCGGCGCCCATCCCCCGGCTGGAACGGCTGCCCGGCGGGCTCGGCATCGTGGCCGACGACGTCGCGGCCGGCCTCCTGGCCCGCGCCGCCTGGTGGCTGCTGAAGGTGAACTTCGATTTCCTCTGATCCGCCGAAATTGAACCCAAATATTTCACCGCCAAGGTCGCCAAGAACGCAAACGTACGTCAGCTCAGAAGAATCTGGGGGCGGACGCCGGGCCAAACTGTTCCGAGGCGCCGATCGACGCTTCCCCCGTCAGGGCTTGAATATCGGGGAGTTTCTTGGCGGTCTTGGCGCCTTGGCGGTTAATCTTTGCGGTGAACTGAGATGGGCACCGAGCTTCTGACGATCGGCACCGAGTTGCTCCTGGGCCAGATCGTGGATACCAACGCCAGTTGGATCGGACAGCGGCTGGCCGAGGAGGGGATTGACCTGTTCTACAAGACCACGGTGGGAGATAACGCCGGCCGGATCGAGGCGGCGTTGCGGCAGGCTCTCGGTCGCGCCGACGTGATCATCACGACCGGTGGCCTGGGACCCACCGAGGACGACCTGACCCGCGACGTCGTCGCGGCCGTCCTGGAACGCCCCCTGCACCTGGACCCGGCCGTCCTGGCCCACATCGAGCGGCGCTTCGCCCACCGGAAGATCCCCATGACGGAGAACAACCGGAAGCAGGCCATGATCCCCGAAGGGGCCGAAGTCCTCCACAATCCCAACGGGACGGCGCCCGGCCTGTTCCTGAAGGACCGCGGCTGCTGCGTGGCCTGCCTGCCCGGCGTCCCCTCCGAGATGAAGCCCATGCTCGCGGAGCAGGTGATCCCCCGCATCCGGGAGACATTCGGCATCCGGAGCCGGATCGTGTCGCGGGTCCTGAAGACGTGCGGCATCAGCGAATCCAAGTTGGACCACGCCATCGGCGACTACTTCCGGGAAATGCAGAATCCGACGATCGGCGTCCTGGCCCACGCCGGCGAGATCCACGTGCGCCTGACGTGCAAGGGGGAGGATCCCGCAATTATCACCCGGATGCTGGACGACTTGGAGGCGAAGATCCGCGAGCGCCTGGGTCCCCTGATCTTCGGCCGGGACGACGAGAAGCTGGAGGCCCTGGTCGGGCAGCTTCTGCGGGGGCGGAAAGCCACGCTGGCTGTGGCCGAGTCGTGCACCGGCGGCCTCCTCGCCAGCCGGCTCACCGACATCTCCGGAAGCTCCGACTACTTCGAACGGGGCATGGTGACGTACAGCACCGCGGCGAAGGAAGAGATCCTGGGCGTCCCCGCGGAGATTCTCCGGGAGTCCGGTGCCGTCAGCTTGCCGGTCGTCCGGGCCATGGCGGAGAGCGTCCGCCGGAGGAGCGGAACCACCTTCGGCCTGGCCATCACGGGCATCGCGGGCCCCACGGGCGAAACGCCCGGGAAGCCGGTCGGCCTCGTCTACATCGCGCTGGCGTGGGATGGGGGAGACCTGGCGCGGGAGTACCGCTTCCACGGGGGGCGCGAGCTGATCAAGTATCGCGCCACGCAGATGGCCCTGGAGATGCTCCGCCGCCACTTGCTGGGCGTGCCCATCACCGAGACCTGATTGCGGGGGCCGGGGGTCAGGGGCTAGGGGTCGGGGGACGGGCGCCCAAACTTCCCAGAAACCACAGGTTTCGCAAATGGCGCTGATTATTCTCGAATGGTTCCCCTCGTGAAATCTGCGCAATCTGCGTAATCTGCGGATGATGAGAGGTGGAATGCGTCTTTTCGTTGCGGTGAATCTTCCTTCCGAGATCCGCGAGCGGCTGGCGGCCGTGCAGGATCGCCTGCGTCGCGCCCAAGCCGAAGTGAGCTGGGTCCGGGCGGAGAACGTTCACGTCACCCTGAAGTTCCTGGGAGAGACCGAGGCGAAACGACTTGAACGGATCCGTCCGGCCCTGGCCGAGGTAGGCCGGACCGGTGCGCCCTTTTCGATCGAGGTGTCGGGGGTGGGTAGCTTCGGCGGAGCCGTCCCGAGGGTCGTGTGGGTCGGCGTGGGGGAGGGGGCCGAGCCGCTCACGCGACTGGCCGGGCAGGTTGAAGACGGCCTGGGACGTGTGGGCTTCCCCAAAGAGCGGCGCGGGTTCACCGCGCACCTCAGTCTGGGCCGCGTGCGGTCGCCCAGAAACGCGGAGGCCCTCCTCGCGGCGCTCGAGGAGGCGAAGGCAGAGCCGTTCGGTGTCGCCGAGGTCGCGCAATTCGACCTGATGCAGAGCGAGCTCCGACCGACTGGGTCGGTGTATACCGTGCTGGAGCAGTTCCCCCTCGGGGCGGCTTGAGAATGGCGGATGTGTTCAGGGGGCAATTCATTAACCGCCAAGACGCCAAGCACGCCAGGATTGAACCGACTGCCTGCGATCAAGGACGGCATTCAGCTTTCCATGCTTTAGTGATCCAGGATCTTCTTGGCGTTCTTGGCGCCTTGGCGGTTGATTCGGGAAGGCAATGCAACTTGACGAGCTGAGAAAGGCGGCGCGCAGGATTTTTGATGCGGCGGTCCGGGCGGTGGACCCGGCGGAGGCCGTCCGCCGCCATGTCCGGCGAGAGGATTCGCGCCTGCGCGTTGGCCAGGAGACGCTCGACCTAGGCGGCGTGCACCAGATCGTGGTGGTGGGATGCGGCAAGGCGGCCGCGCCCATGGCCGCGGCCGTCGAGGATGTGCTGGGCGATCGGATCAGTCGCGGGGTCGTGGTGACGAAGTACGGCCACGTGCAGCCCACACGGATGGTCCGCATCCACGAGGCAGGCCACCCGGTTCCCGACGATGCGGGCATCAAGGGGGCAGAGGCGATCCTGGATCACGTCCGGGGCCTCGGGCCGAAGGACCTGGTATTGGTCCTCATCTCCGGCGGGGGCTCCGCCCTGACCCCCGCGCCCGTGGACGGCATCTCGCTCTCGGAGAAGCAGGCGCTGACCAAGTCGCTCCTGGCCTGCGGGGCGGACATCCGCGAGATCAACACGCTGCGCAAGCACATCTCCCGAGTTAAGGGCGGGCAACTTGCCCGGGCGGCCCAGCCGGCGCGAGTCGTGGCGCTCATCCTCTCGGACATCGTCGGGGATCCGCTGGATGCCATTGCCTCGGGCCCAACCGTGCCCGACCCAACCACCTTCGCCGACGCTCTGAGGATCCTGGACAAGTACCGCATCCGCGGGGAGATTCCCGCGACGGTTCGTGCTCGTCTGGAGGCCGGCACTCGCGGAGAGGTTCCCGAGACGCCAAAACCCGACGATCCCCTGTTCGCCCGGGTCCACAACCTGATCGTGGGGAGCAACATCCAGGCCCTGGAGGCGGCCCGGTCCGAGGCGCACGCGCTGGGCCTGACTCCGATGATCCTGTCCTCGTCCATCGAGGGCGAGACGCGAGAGATCGCCCGGATGCATGCCGCCCTGGCCCGCGAGGTCCGGACGAGCGGCAACCCGGTCAGGCGGCCGGCCTGCCTCATCTCCGGCGGGGAGACCACCGTTACGCTGCGGGGGTCCGGGAAGGGCGGGCGGAACCAGGAGTTCGTCCTGGCGGCCGCCCTGGACATCGCGGGCCTGCCGGACACCGTGATCCTGAGCGCGGGAACAGACGGAACCGACGGGCCCACGGACGCCGCCGGCGCCATCGCCGACGGCGAGACATGCGCCCGGGCACTCGCCCTGGGGCTGAACCCGCGGGCGGCCCTGGATGGAAACGACGCCTACCCCTTCTTCCAAAAGCTCGGCGATCTCATCCTCACCGGTCCCACCAACACCAACGTCATGGATGTGCGCCTGATCCTAGCGGGATAGCTTCCTCTTGCCAAACAGGGAAGGCTGCTGGTAACCTCCAGGGCCAGGAAGCTTGGAGGCCAGGGGGTTCAAGGCATCCAGTTTTCTGCTTTTCAAGGATTATTCCCAGGAGTACGGCCATGGGTCACACCCATGTCCTGAATCGGGGGTGGGGCGGCGGGGAGCGGAGTACGTCAGCCGGCCAACCCCTCAGCAATGAAGGGCATACGGTCCCCATACGGACCAGACCCAGGGGAAATAGGCTGCAGCATTCTGCAGCCCTAAAGGAAATAGACAGGTCTGTCTACTTGTAGTTAGGCGCACCCAGAACCGTCGCGCAGCGAGAGTCCCCAAGAGGTAACACGTGCCCAAAGTGAAGAAGAACTCGGCCTCCGCGAATGCCACCGCCGCCAACGTCGGCTACGAAGCCGAGCTCTGGCAGATGGCCGACGCCCTGCGCGGCAGCATGGACGCCGCCGAGTACAAGCACGTCGTCCTCGGCCTCATCTTCCTCAAGTACATCTCCGACGCCTTCGAGGAACTGCACGGCAAGCTCGTGGCCGAGAAGGCGCAGGGCGCCGACCCCGAGGACCCGGACGAGTACCGCGGCGCCGCGCACCCCGTCTTCTGGGTGCCGCCCGAGGCGCGCTGGCCGCACCTCAAGGCCCAGGCCCGGCAGTCCACGATCGGCCAGCTCGTGGACGACGCGATGGCCGGCATCGAGCGCGACAACCCGGCCCTCAAGGGCGTGCTGCCGAAGGATTACGCCCGCCCGGCGCTCGACAAACAGCGGCTGGGCCAGCTCATCGACCTCGTCAGCAACATCCGGATCGGCGACGCGGAGAGCCGCGCGAAAGACGTCCTCGGCCGTGTCTACGAGTACTTCCTCTCCCAGTTCGCCAGCGCCGAGGGCAAGAAGGGCGGCGAGTTCTACACGCCCCGCTGCGTCGTCAAGCTGCTGGTCGAGATGCTCGAGCCCTACAAAGGCCGGGTGTACGACCCCTGCTGCGGCTCCTCGGGCATGTTCGTGCAGTCGGTCGAGTTCATCCGCGCGCACGCCGGGGGAAACGGCAACGGCGGCAAGGCCAAGGGCGACATCTCGATCTACGGCCAGGAATCGAACTACACCACCTGGCGGCTGGCCAAGATGAACCTCGCCATCCGCGGCATCGACGGCCAGATCGGCCACGGCGACACCTTCCACAACGACCGCCACCCCGACCTCAAGGCCGACTTCATCCTCGCCAATCCGCCCTTCAACATCTCCGACTGGGGCGGCGAGCGCCTGCGCGACGACAAGCGCTGGCAGTACGGCGTGCCGCCCGCGGGCAACGCCAACTTCGCCTGGGTGCAGCACATGGTGCACCACTTGGCGCCCGCCGGCGTGGCCGGCTTCGTGCTCGCCAACGGCTCGATGTCGTCCAACCAGTCGGGCGAAGGCGAGATCCGCAAGAACCTGATCGAGGCGGACCTCGTGGACTGCATGGTGGCGCTGCCGGGCCAGCTCTTCTACTCGACGCAGATCCCCGCGTGCCTGTGGTTCCTCGCGCGCGACCGCAAGAACGGCAAGTTCCGCGATCGGCGCGGCCAGGTGCTCTTCGTCGACGCCCGCAAGCTCGGCCGCATGGTGGACCGCACGCACCGCGAGCTGACCGACGAGGACATCGTCCGCATCGCCAACACCTACCACGCCTGGCGCGGCGAGAAGGGCGCGGGCAAGTACGCCGACGTCGCCGGCTTCTGCAAGAGCGCCACGGTGGAAGAGATCCGCAAGCACGGCCACGTGCTCACGCCCGGGCGCTACGTCGGCGCGGAAGCGGCCGAGGACGACGGCGAGCCGTTCGAGGAGAAGATGAAGCGGCTCACCGCGACGCTGCGAGAGCAGCAGACGGAGGCCGCGAAGCTGGACGCCGCCATCGCCGCCAATCTGAAGGAGCTTGGGTATGGCAAGGATTGAATGCATGGGACAGGAGACGAAACATGCCGCTTGAACTCGACAGCCTGAGGAAGGCCGTTGCCGCCTTGAATGGTGTGTTGGCGAAGAGCAACGACGCTGAACTCATGCGCGGGTTGGATGAGATCACCCGGAACGCGATCAAGTCCGGCGCCATCCAACATTTCGAGTTCACCTACGAACTGTGCTGGAAGTTCATCAAGCGCTGGCTGGAAGTGAACATCAGTCCCACGGCCGCGGATGGCGTGACGCGGCGCGAACTGTTCCGGCTGGCCGCGGAAAACCGCCTGATTGTGGACGTGGATGAATGGATGCGGCATCACGACGCAAGAAACCGGACATCCCACACGTACGATCCGGCGGTTGCCGAAAGCGTCTATGCGGCGGCGCACGACTTCGCCCGCGACGCTCAAAGGCTACTGGAGGCCTTGGAAGCCCGGAATGATTGACGTCAACCCCAACCATCTCGAAACGGTCACGCGCATTCTGGCCGGGCATGTGCCGGAATGCGAGGTGAGGGCCTTTGGCTCCCGCGTGACCTGGACGGCCAAGGACTATTCCGATTTGGATCTGGTCGTAGTGGGGGAGCGTGCGCTGGATTTGGATGCTCTTCGCCACCTGAAAGAAGCGTTCGAGGAATCGGATCTTCCCTTCCGGGTGGATGTGCTGGACTGGCACGCCATCAGCTCCACTTTTCGGAAGGTGATTGAAAAGAAGTATGAAGTTGTCCAGAAAGGCAAACGGAAAAGCTTGGGGAGGGCGGGTGACTCGCTCAGCTTCAACGCCGAGATCGTGATGGGCCAGTCTCCCCCAGGCGAGGCTTGCAATGTCGTTGGACACGGGCTGCCGTTGCTCAATGGGCCGACGGAATACGGGCCGCATCACCCAACGCCAGTGCAATTCACCACAGACGCGCGAAAGCGAGCGTTGCCGGGCGACATCCTGTTCTGTGTTCGCGGCTCTACCACGGGTCGCATGAACTGGGCAGACCGCGAGTACGCGATCGGACGAGGTGTGGCAGCGATTCGCCATAAGAAGAGACCCGAGCTTCAACCATTCGTCCGTGCGGTGATTGAGCATGGTCTTCCGGGCCTACTGGCGCAGGCGACTGGTTCGACGTTCCCGAACGTCTCCGCTACTCAGCTCGCCGGTCTGTGGTGGCCATCCCTCGATGAGGACGAACAACGCGCCATCGCCCACATCCTCGGCACGCTGGACGACAAGATCGAGCTGAACCGGCGGATGAACGAGACGCTGGAGGCGATGGCGCGGGCGCTCTTCAAGTCGTGGTTCATTGAATTCGATCCCGTGCGGCGAAACGCCGCCCGGTCTCGAAATCAACCCTCACCCGCCGCTTCGCGGCACCCTCTCCCAGAGGGAGAGGGTCGGCGTGAAGGTGCGAAGCATTATCGTGGGGGATTCGATTTCTCGGGCTTGGTGGAAACGGTGCGGGCGTTGCGAAAGGCGCAGACTCCGGCGGAAGACGTGTTCTGGGAGCTGGTTCGCGACCGGCGGCTGCTGGGGCTGAAGTTTCGGCGGCAACACCAGGTGGGCGACTACATCGCCGACTTCTACTGCCACGAGTATCGCTTGGTCGTCGAATTGGACGGCGCCATCCATTCCGCCAAGCGCAAGAAGGATCACAAGCGCGACGCGTGGATGGAAGCACAGGGTATTACTGTTCTGCGATTCCCCAACGCGGAGATCCTCGATAATCCCTCCGCCGCTTTGCGCCGAATCGCCGACACGGTCTCATCTGCTTCACGCCCTCTCCCACTGGGAGAGGGTTGGGGTGAGGGATCGGTCGAGGAACTCGACCGATTGTTCCCCGATTCCTTCGAGGACTCGGAGCTGGGGGAGATACCGAAGGGGTGGAGGGCTGCTCCGCTGCCGGACGTCTTTGATGTCAACCCGACCCGAGCACTCCGGAAGGGTGTCGAGGCGCCCTATCTCGATATGGCGAACATGCCCACCCGGGGACATTCCCCGGATGCGGTCATTAATCGGCCCTTCGGCTCGGGGATGCGATTCGTCAACGGCGACACCTTGATCGCGCGCATCACGCCTTGCCTCGAGAACGGAAAGACAGCCTACGTTGACTTTCTCGCAGACGGCCAGGTTGGATGGGGTTCGACCGAGTACATCGTCTTGCGCCCAAAGCCGCCGCTCCCGGACGAGTTCGCGTACTGCCTCGCGCGTGGCACCGAGTTCCGCGAATTCGCGATCCAGCGCATGACCGGGTCCAGTGGGCGGCAGCGAGTGCCAGCGGAGTCGCTCTCTCACTTCCGCGTGGTAGCTGCGCCCACGCCCATTGCCGAGCTGTTCGGGCGGTTGATCAAGCCGCTCTTCGCACGTGCCAGTGCGGCGACCAGGGAGGGCCGCACCCTCGCCGCCCTGCGCGACACGCTGCTGCCCAAGCTCATCTCCGGCGAGCTGCGGGTGCCACACCTCACATACATTGCCGGGAGCCATAAGCCATGAAGAGCGCAAAGCGGGAATACCGAATGACCGTCGCCGGGCAACTCTTCAAGCACCTCGGCTTGCAGATGTACTCCGGCGCGGTTCCGGCCATTTCCGAACTGATTTCCAACGCCTACGACGCTATGGCGAAGAACGTGTGGATCACGCTTCCCACGGGCCGCCCAATACAGCAGACCGATGAGATCATCGTCAAAGACGACGGACACGGTATGAGCTTCGAAGAATGCAACTCGCATTATTTGTCCGTCGGCAGGAATCGCCGATCAGGCGAAAGTGAGTGGACCAAGGCGTACAACGGCCTCAAGCCCCGAAAAGTTCAAGGGCGAAAGGGCATTGGCAAACTTGCGGGATTCGGAATTGCTGAGCGAATCGACATCCACACCGTAAAGGACAAACAGATTGCCCACTTTGCATTGGATTTCACCGCCCTAACGAAGAGCCCGAACTTCGCCGATGAGCGAGGATACGTGCCGGAAACACTGTCCGGAGACGGCACCAGAACTGGGGGAAAGCCTGGTACGACTGTGAAGCTATCGCAGTTGAAAATCAGCCGCGCCATCGACGAGGAGGAGTTCAAGCGTGGCCTGGCGCGCAAGCTCCTCGTCTTGGATAAGAACTTCACGGTCCATTTGAACGGGAAGGCAATCTCGCGACAAGAGATTCCCTTCCAGTTTAGGGTCCCCAACAAGCCCGGGACATGGGAGACGATGGATCTCGGCAACGGCCAGCAGATTCAGTGGTGGGCGGGCTTTTGCAAGGACACGATTCCTGATGAGCAACAACGCGGCTTCGTGGTTTACGTGCGCGGCAAGTCGGCACAAACGCCTTGGTTCTTCGACCTCAGCGGCGGCGTTTGGGGACAACACGGGATGCAGTATCTAACGGGTGAAGTAAAGGCGGATTTCCTCGACGAAAGCGTAGACCTTATTGCCACCGACAGAGGCGCTATCCGGTGGGAAGACCCCACGGCCGTTCCTCTCAAGGATTGGGGGCGCAAAAAAATACGGGAGCTACTGGAATCGTGGACGGACAAGCGGCGCGAGGCAAAGGCCAAGAGCCCGAAGATCGTCCAGTATCTCGAGTTAGCGGAGAAACTGCCCGAGAAGGAACGAAAAATATTCAAGGCGGTCGTTGACAGAATCTGTGCCATTCCTCAACTGGACAAGGACAAGGAAGGCAAGGATATCGCCGACGACCTGGTCGAGTTTGCCTACAACGCGCTGACGAACCGAAGTTTCCTCGACGCTATACGGCGATTGAACGCCGCCTCCACTGACGATGTCGCTCAGTTCTCGGAGGCCCTATCCGAGTGGGACATCATCGAGGCGGTGAACACCGCGCACCTCGTCAAGGGTCGCGTCGAGATCATCCGAAAGTTTGCGGAGATGATTAAGGAGAAGGTCCCTGAAAAGCCCGACATGCAGGACTACGTCAGGGAGCATCCATGGTTGATTGACCCGAAGTGGACGATGCTCGTTCACGAGCAGTCCCTGGATAGGTTCATCCGAAACGAGTTCAAAATCCAGTCTTCAGGAGAGGACGAGGGGGCTAAACGCCTCGACTTCTTCTGCCTCGGAGATCGCTATCAGACGGCTCACGTGGTTGAAGTGAAACGCCCTGGTCACCTCGTCGGACGGAAGGAATTCGATCAACTGCGTGACTACGTGCTGTTCCTGCGGCGAAAACTACAAGAGGAATCCACGGACCCCGCTCACAAAAGAGCCTTGGTGAAAGGTTTGCTAATCGCGGACAGCATACGTCAGGGCGACGAGGGACACGGAAAGACAGGACAGGATGCGGGAGTATTCGACATCCGCACCTGGGGAAATCTACTGACGACGACCGAGGCGATGCACAAGGAGTTCTTAGACGTCGTCAAAATGCGCGCCCCCGCCGATGATCCAAGGATGAAAGGTCTATCGGCCGACGACTCCAAGGTCTCTCCTCCGGCTCGTCGTGGGAAGCATAAGACAAGCAAGAAGGGAAGGCCCGCGAAGAAGAAGAAAAGGACAAGGAAGTGAGGAACGGAAGACCTATCGCAATAGACCTGTTCGCCGGATGCGGCGGCCTTACCAGAGGCCTCCGCGACGCGGGATTCCACATCGGGGCGGCGGTAGAGATCGACCCGATCTCGGCGAGGACATACAGATGGAACAACCGCCGCACCCAATTGATTGAAAAAGACATCCGCGAGGTGGCCGCCAAGGAACTCCTCCGGGCCGCCGGTAGCAAGCATATCTCCCTCTTGGCCGGATGCGCCCCCTGCCAGGGGTTCTGTTCCCTGACGGCCAAGAACATGCGGGACGACCCGCGCAACGAGCTTCTGCTCGTGATGGCCGAACTCATCGAGGAGATTCGGCCCGAGGCGATCATGATGGAGAACGTTCCCGGCCTCGTTGATCGGGGGAAGCCCATCTTCGAAGAGTTTCTGACAGTCCTGCGGCGGCTTGGATACCAAGACGAATGGCGCGTCGAGCAGATGGCGAATTTTGGGATTCCGCAATCCCGGCGACGCCTGGTTCTTCTGGCCGGGCGCGGCTTTAGCGTTGCCTTCCCCCAGGCGTCACACGCCCGATCACCGAAGCACGGTTCCGGCTTGGAGCCGTGGACAACGGTGCGAGAAAGCATCGGCCACATGGGAGCGCCGGTCACGCTGAAGACCGCGCTCGGCAACGGCGGTCCGCGGTCGCACAACTGGCACGTGGTGCGAGACCTTCAGCCGCAAACCAAAGAGCGCCTCAAAGCGGCGGAACCCGGACAGACATGGCTGAAGGTTGACGAGTCGATGCGACCCCAGTGCCATCGGAACGGATACTACGGCTTCACGAACGTGTACGGCAGGATGGCGTGGGACCAAGCGTCACCCACCATCACGGGCGGATGCACGACCTCGTGCAAGGGGAGATTTGGGCACCCGGACAAACGCCGATACACCATCTCCGTCCGCGAAGCGGCCCTCTTCCAGACGTTCCCCGAGAACTATCGCTTCGTCACCGACCAGATGGACGCCGTGTGCGACCTGATTGGTAACGCAGTTCCGCCGTTGTACGCGAAGCTGGCCGCCAAGGAGGTTCTGGCCGCCATCAAGAGACGCGGCCACCGGAAGGATGGCGCCTAGCGATGAGCAGATGGCCGGGCAACGCTCAGGGAGAGCGCACGACGTTTGGCGGGTTACGCCGTGGTCAACTCATGTCCCGCGTGCGCAGCACCGGAAACCAGACGACGGAGAAGCGCCTCGCGTCATTGCTCCGCGAGGCCGGGCTGACCGGATGGCGCAGGCACCTGTTTCTCCCCGGACGCCCGGACTTCGTGTGGCCCAAGATCAAAGTCGCCGTGTTTGTTGACGGTTGTTTCTGGCACGGCCATGACTGCGGCAGAAACGTTACGCCACGAACGAACGCGAAGGCGTGGTGCGCGAAGATCGAAGGGAACCAAGCGCGGGACCGAAGAACGTCGCGTTTTCTACGGCAGGAAGGATGGAACGTGATCCGCATCTGGGAGTGTCAGCTCGCGAGGACCCCTGCGTTGTGTGTGTCGAGGATTGCAAAGGCCCACGGGAGATCGGACGAACTACGGCGGAACGGGAAGCTCCGCGACGAGACCACATGACAGCGCGCAGTTTCACCGAATCCCTCGTCGAGCAAGCCGCCCTCGCCTGGCTCGAAAGCCTCGGCTGGTCCGTAAGGCACGGGCTTGAGATCGCGCCGGGCGAGCCCGGAGCCGAGCGCGCGGACTATGCGCAGGTGGTACTGGAAGCGCGCCTGCGCGACGCGCTGGCCCGGCTCAATCCCGCGCTGCCGCCCGAGGCGCTGGACGACGCCTTCCGCCGGCTGACACGGCCCGAAGGCGCAGAGCTTTCGGGGCGCAACCGCGCCGTGCATCGCTTGCTGGTGGAGGGCGTGACGGTCGAATACCGCGCAGCAGACGGCGAGATCCGCGGGGCGCAGGCGCACGTGCTCGACTTCGACGATCCGCGGAACAACGACTGGCTCGCGGTCAATCAGTTCACGGTCACCGAGAACAAGCACACGCGCCGGCCGGACGTGGTGCTGTTCGTCAACGGGCTGCCGCTGGCGGTGATCGAGCTCAAGAACGCCGCCGACGAGGACGCGACCATCTGGACCGCGTTTCAGCAGCTCCAGACCTACAAGGCCGAGCTGCCGTCGCTGTTCGCGTTCAATGAAGTGCTGCTGGTCTCCGACGGCGTCGAGGCGCGGGTCGGGACGCTCACGGCCGGGCGCGAGTGGATGAAGCCGTGGCGCACGATCACGGGCGAGCGACTGGCCGATCCGCACCTGCCCGAGTTGCAGGTCTCGATCGAGGGGCTGTGCTCGCCGCGGCGGTTCCTCGACCTGGTGCGCGACTTCGTGGTTTTCGAGGATGCGGGCGGCGGCACGCTCGCGAAGAAGATGGCGGGCTACCATCAGTTCCACGCGGTGCAGGTGGCGGTGGGCGAGACGCTGCGGGCGGCCGAGCTGTACCGCCCCGTTGGTGGTGTGGCGGAGTCGGGCGGGCGCTATGAGGCGGGCCAGAAGCCCGGGGGCCAGCCGGGCGACCGCCGGGTCGGCGTGGTCTGGCACACGCAGGGCTCGGGCAAGAGCCTGACCATGGCCTTCTATGCCGGGCGGATCGTGCGCGAGCCGGCGATGGAGAATCCGACGCTGGTCGTGCTCACCGACCGCAACGACCTCGACGATCAGCTCTTCGGCACCTTCTCGCGATGCCAGGATCTCCTGCGTCAGCCGCCGGTGCAGGCCGAGAGCCGCGCCGACCTGCGGGAGAAGCTCGCCGTCGCGGCCGGCGGAGTGGTGTTCACGACCATCCACAAGTTCTTCCCCGAGGAAAAGGGCGATCGGTACCCGGTGCTCTCCGACCGGCGCAACATCGTGGTGATTGCCGACGAGGCGCACCGCAGCCAATACGACTTCATCGACGGCTTCGCGCGGCACATGCGCGATGCCCTGCCGCACGCCTCGTTCATCGGCTTCACCGGCACGCCCATTGAGAAGACTGACGCCAACACGCGGGCGGTGTTCGGCGACTACATCAGCGTGTACGACATCCAGCGCGCGGTCGAGGACGGCGCGACCGTGCCGATCTACTACGAGAGCCGGCTCGCGAAGCTGGAGCTGGACGAGGCCGAGCGGCCGAAGATCGACCCGGAGTTCGAGGAGGCGACCGAGGGCGAGGAGGTCGAGCGCAAGGAGAAGCTCAAGACCAAGTGGGCGCAACTCGAGGCCATCGTCGGGGCCGAACGGCGCCTCGCCCTCGTGGCCAAGGATATCGTCGAGCACTTCGGGCAGCGGCTCGAGGCGCTCGACGGTAAGGCGATGATCGTCTGCATGAGCCGGCGCATCTGCGTGGAGCTGTGCCAGCAGATCGTGCGGCTGAGGCCCCAGTGGCAGCACGCGGACGACGACCACGGCGCGATCAAGGTGGTGATGACCGGCTCGGCGTCCGACCCGGTGGACTGGCAACCGCACATCCGCAACAAGCCGCGCCGCGAGGCGCTGGCCAATCGTTTCCGCGATTCCACCGATCCGTTGAAGCTGGTCCTCGTGCGCGACATGTGGCTCACCGGCTTCGACGCCCCGAGCTTGCACACGATGTACGTGGACAAGCCGATGCGCGGCCATGGACTGATGCAGGCGATTGCGCGCGTCAACCGCGTGTTCAAGGACAAGCCAGGCGGCTTGGTGGTGGACTACCTCGGGCTGGCGCACGAACTCAAGGCGGCGCTCGCCACCTACACGGAGAGCGGCGGCACCGGGCGCACGGCGCTCGATCAGGATGAAGCCGTTGCCGTGATGCTGGAGAAGCACGAGATCTGTTGCGGGCTCTTCTACCGCTTCGACTGGTCACAATGGGTGAGTGGCACACCGGCGCAACGCCTCGGCCTGCTGCCCGCCGCACAAGAACACATCCTCGCGCAGGACAACGGCAAGGACCGCCTGCTTCGCGCGGTGCGGGAGTTGTCGCAGGCGTTCGCGCTGGCCGTGCCGCACGCGGAGGCCCTGCGCATTCGCGACGACGTCGCCTTTTTCCAGGCCGTGCAGGCCGTGCTCGCCAAGCGCGCGCCGGGCGAGGCCAGGCCCGAGGAAGAGCTCGACCACGCCGTGCGGCAGATCATCTCGCGCGCCGTGATGCCCGAGGGCGTGGTGGATATCTTCGCCGCCGCGGGCTTGGCGAAGCCGGACATCTCGATCCTGTCCGAGGAGTTCCTGTCCGAGGTGCGCGGGATGCCGCAGCGCAATCTTGCGGTCGAGCTGCTGCAGAAGCTCTTGAAGGGCGAGCTACGCACTCGCCGGCGGAAGAATCTCGTGCAGGCGCGGTCCTTCGCGGAGTTGTTGGAGCAGTCGCTTCGGCGCTATCAAAACCGCGCCATCGAGGCCGCCCAAGTGATCGAGGAGCTGATCGGCCTGGCCAAGCAGATGCGTGAGGCAGACCAGCGCGGCGAGGCGCTGGGCTTGACCGAAGACGAGCTCGCGTTCTACGACGCGCTGGAGACCAACGACAGCGCCGTGAAGGTGCTGGGCGAGCCCACGCTGCGCGGCATCGCGCGCGAGCTGGTGACCTCCGTGCGTGCCAACGTGACCATCGACTGGACCGTCCGCGAGAACGTGCGCGCCCAGCTCCGCGTGATCGTCAAGCGCATCCTCCGCAAGCACGGCTACCCGCCCGACAAACAGGAGAAGGCGACGCAGACAGTCTTGGAGCAGGCGGCGGTGCTGTCCGCGGAATGGGCGACAGCTCCTGTGCAACCGGGAAGATAGGTACCGCCTGGGAGCTAACAGCGCGCTTGACCTGACGGCGGTGAGGTGGCCGTCGGGGTTGGCCCGCGGTCGTCCGCGGCGCCGCAGGTCAGCGCCGCGTTAGATGACTGAGCTGTAAACACCCGGGATTTCCCACAGGGGCGTAGGGCTGGCTGCTGTATACTGTGCGACGCCCACACCAGGGCTCTCGACTCGGCGGCGAGCCCAACGTCTGACCGTTTCAGTGCAAAGGAGAACACCAGATGCGTAAGTCGATCGGCTTCAGTCTCGCGCTCGCGGCTTTGGTCATTAGTTTGCCGTCGATGGCGCAAGATCGCGGTGTCGCAAAGCCCGATTTGCTCGTGAGAGAAATCGTGCAAGGCATGCCCACGGGCGAGAGGCAGGAGGTGCGCGTCCTCACGGCGAGCATCAAGCCGGGCGACAAGACGGTGTTCCATACGCATCGGTTCCCGGTGACCGTCTACATCTTGGAAGGCGCCTTCACCTTGGAGAAGGAGGGGCGCGAACCCGTCACGGTGAAAGCCGGGCAGGCGATGGTGGAACCGCCCCAAGTGAAAATGACGGGGTACAACCGCAGCAGCACCGAGCCGTTGCGGGTCGTGATCTTTTACGTGAGCGATCCAGACACCCCGTTCCTCGACCCGATACACTAACCAGAACCTTGCTGAGCGTTCGGGTGGCGAGCGATGAGGTTGAACGGTCTAACTTCGGCATGCACCCGACGGCCTTCGGCCGCGGGTGATACCATGCGTTAGACGTCTACGAGAAGGATGAGGCACGAAGAGTTCCGGATCGGGATGGAGTTCTGGTGTGGAGGCCGTCGGTGGCGTTGCACCGATGTCGGCACTCGGATTGTGGTCGGCATTTGTCTCGAGCCGCACGAGGTCGTCACCGTCACGGGCAAGGTTGGGGCGAGCGGCACGACGACGACACGAACGATCGCTGCCGACGACTCGTGGTTCGCTGGGCCACCCTACGCGGTGCCCGAGGAGGTATTTGACGAACACTCCATCGACGGCTGCAGTCTCTCGCCCGATGCGGACGACGAGGGCACCCGTGAGCGCGACGTCGAATGAGCGTTACGGGATATCGAGGAGCCCGTGAACGACAGTGACCTTGTTACGGGTATCGGGACTTTCGGGGACGTTGCGGCTTTAATGGCTTTACGCGAGTACGCGTGGTTGATCAGGCGGTCGGCCAGGAGTGGATCTCAGGAGGGACCAGGCTGGGGCGGGCTCGTCCGGGCCGAGGGAGCTTGGATGCGGAGGGGCAGGGGAGCAGGGAGGCAACGGGATCGCGATTAGGTCACGACGGCTAGGGAAAAAGGAGCGATCTTTTGGATGAGGCGAAAATCCCGTTCGTTCCGCGTAAGGACCGTGGCCCCGATCTGGCGGCTGGAGAGGGCAATGAGGCAGTCGTTCACAAGGCGGAAACGCCCCCGAAGGTTGTACCCGTGACGTTGCTGGAGGGTTCGCAGGACGGAGCCCGCTCGCCAGAAGGCGTCAGGGACCAAAGATCCTTTTGATCCCGCCTTTTCCCCTCACGCGTCGAAGAGCTTTGAGAATCTCCGCCTCCGTCAGAACGAAATCTATGGCCCCCTGCAAGGCCTTGGTCTCAGTAACAATGCTTGGGACCGATTTGGCTCGTACCAGCTTTGCCTTATTCGACCGAACTTGTTTGCGACGTATCGAAGCCGGGGCCATGGCTACATTCCCCCACACCGGTGTTCACCAAATCTTATACCATGCCCGTCCGCCCACGCTAGGAAGAAGTGGGTGGCGGGGACGTTCCATTGAAGTATTGATAACGGGAAGAGGCACGTATCGCACCCCAACCCCCTCTTCATCTGTTTGTTGTCTATCCTTCGCCACCTTCCGTTCCGATCATCAAAGATTGGATTTCCAGGGGAACGAGATCCGAAATCGGTTCGCCGCGGGCGAGGCGGGTGCGGACTAAAGTGGCGGAGATCGCGGCGATCTCGGGCGGGAGCTGGATCACGCGGATCCGGTAGGCGTAGGGAACGACGTCGGGCCGGGCGAGAAGGGCCGTGACGGCCTCGGGAGGATCGGGGGCGCGATTTGCGGCGATGAACTCGCTCGCCCCGAAGAGGGCGGAGAGCGAGGCATCGCGGTCCGTGTAGTATTTCGGATCGAACAGCCGGACCAGGGTGTCGAAGCCGACGATGAAGGTCAGCCGGGTTCCCGCGGGATAGTGAGGCCGGATGGCCTCGGCCTTGTCAACGAACCGTCCGTGGCTGCATGCAGCGACGGAGAACGTCGGACGGGATTCGGCGAAGCGTACCATGAGGTTGAGACGCTGCTCCAGGGGGAAGCCGGTCACGGCCTTGTCCACGTTGGCACTGGCGAGAAGGAGAAGGGTTTCGTCGGGGGGGACGATGCGGCTCGCCTCCTGGATGAGCCAGACATGGGCCACGGTCAGGGGGTTGAAGGAGGCGGACAGACAGAGTAATTGATCCGCTCTCCCCACGATTCCTCCGGGGGCCCGACGCGCGAACGCCAGCCGCGGCGGCCCACCCGGATCTAGTCCCGCTAGCAGTTCCCTCATCACTTCATCGCTCTCCGTTTCGCTTCTCCATGATCCATCGATAAGTGCTGGGTTTCGCAAATGCTGTGACGTTCGCCCTTGCTCTGTCTCCTGGCCCTCCCCTCATCCCTTCCTTCTCCCCTCAGGGGAGCTGGAATGCTCTCAGCATCTTCGCGGTCCAGCGGAGGATATCGGGTCGGTTCGCACTGGTCAATACGATGAAACCAGTTTGTCATAGCATCGTCAGGCATCGGCTGCAATGGAGGAATCCGGAAACCCGAGTGCCGGAATCTCCAATCCCGACGCGGAGTTGGCGCGCCGCGAGGGGATTTTCATCTTGACAAAAAGAGATCGTCCGGCTAGTTTCACGCTTTGCTCTTGTCGGAGATCACATGTTTCAAGGCCTGAGCGACAAACTCAACGAGATCTTCAAGCGGCTTCGCGGGTACGGCCGGCTCAGCGAAGAGAACATCACCGAAGCACTCCGCGAGGTGCGCCTGGCCCTCCTGGAGGCGGACGTCAACTTCAAGGTCGTCCGGTCCTTCCTGGAGCGCGTGCGCGAACGGGCCGTCGGTCGCGACGTCCTGGACAGCCTGACGCCGGGCCAGCAACTCATCAAGGTCGTCTACGAAGAGCTGGCGGCCTTGATGGGTGGGTCGGCCACTCACCTCCGGACGGCCGGCCAACCCCCCACAGTGCTCATGTTGGTGGGCTTGCAGGGGTCGGGGAAGACCACGACGGCCGGGAAGCTGGCCCGCCTCCTGCGTGAGCAGGGACGCCGGCCCCTGCTGGCGGCGGCGGATCTCCAGCGACCGGCGGCGCAGGAGCAACTGGCCACGCTGGGGAAGACGCTCGGCGTCGAGGTGTACCGGAACGCGGGGGCATCCTCGGCGGTGGCCGTCTGCCGCGAGGCCGTGAGCCAGGCGCGATCGCGCCTGCTGGATCCGGTCATCCTGGACACCGCCGGCCGCCTGCACATCGACGAGCCCCTGATGGACGAGCTCCGCGCCATCAAGGCCGAGGTGAAACCGACCGAGATCCTGATGGTGGTGGACGCCATGACCGGCCAGGACGCGGTCAACTCCGCCAGCAGTTTCCACCAGGCCCTGGAGCTGACCGGCACCATCCTGACCAAGCTGGACGGGGACACCCGGGGGGGCGCGGCCCTGTCCATCCGGGCGGTCACCGGGACCCCGATCAAGTTCGTCGGCGTCGGGGAGAGGCTGGACGCGCTGGAGGTGTTCCACCCGGACCGCATGGCCTCGCGCATCCTGGGGATGGGCGATGTCCTGGGCCTGGTGGAGCGGGCCGAGCAGACCTTTGACGCCAAGCAGGCGGCCACCCTTCAAAAGAAGCTCAAGGCGCAGACCTTCAGCCTGGAGGATTTCCGGGACCAGCTCCGGCAGATCCGCGGAATGGGCCCCCTGGAGCAACTGGTGGGCATGATCCCCGGCCTCTCGCGGCTCAAGGGGCTGCCGGACAGCACCGCGCAGGAGCGCGAGCTGAAGCGGGTGGAGGCCATCATCGACTCCATGACGCCCGTGGAGCGGCAGCGGCCCGAGACGCTGAACGGCAGCCGGCGCAAGCGGGTCGCGGCCGGATCCGGCACCAGCGTGGCGGACGTCAACCGGCTCCTGAAGCAGTTCGCGGACATGCAGAAGATGATGCGGCAGCTCATGCAGGCGGGCAAGGGCGGGCGCCTGCCCCGCCAGATGCCCTTTCCCCTGCGTTAACCGGAATCGCGTCCCGCGCGACCCTCGAGCGTCGCGGGACGGCGGAAGATCCCACGGGAGGTTCTATGGCAGTCAAGATCAGGTTGCGGCGCATGGGCACCAAGCAGACGCCCTTTTACCGTCTGGTGGTGGCCGATTCGCGTGCGGCACGGGACGGGCGATTCCTCGAAAGCCTGGGGACGTACGATCCCCTGAAGCACCCCATCGGACTCACGATTGACGCGGACAAGGCCCTCCGCTGGCTCCAGCGGGGCGCTCAGCCCACCGACACCGTCCGGCAGCTCTTGAGCAAGGCGGGGGTCCTGCGGCGGTTCGCCGAACTCCGCGCCAAGCCACCGGCGACCTCGTAACCCGCCAAAGCCGATCGCGGCAGGAGGCACTCTGGCGCAGACGCTCTCTCGCGTCGGGGCGGCCTAGTGGAAGAGTCACGGATGGCACAGCCGGGCTATCTGATCCTGGGCCGTGTGATCAAGTCCCACGGGCTTCGCGGCGAGGTGAAGGTGGCCTGCTTCGCCGATTCGTGGGCCCCGTTCCGGAATCTGCGCCGCCTGTGGCTGGGCCCGACCGAGGGTCCGTTCAAGCCCTTCATGCTGGAGGGCGGCCACGAGGGGGACCGGGCCGTGTTGCTCAAGCTCCACGGCGTGGAGACGCCCGAGGCAGCCGCGGGTCTGGTGGGATACGAGGTGGCGATCCCGCGGGCCGAGGCCCCGGCCCCCCCGGAGGGCGCCTTCTATCACTACGACATCCTGGGGCTAAAGGTCGTCCACGGGGATCAGTCCCTCGGGACCGTCAGCGAGATCCTGGAGACGCCGGCCCACGACGTGTACGTGGTCCGGGGGCCGGCCGGGGAATGGATGCTGCCCGCCACCCGGGTGCACGTTCGCCGGATTGACCCGGCGGCAGGACGGATCGAGATCGAACCCGGAGTGGACGTGGCGGCCCTGCTGTCGGGAGGCGAAGAGAGCGCTGAAGCGATTTGACGTCCTGACGCTGTTTCCGGGGATCTTCCAGGGCCCCCTGCACGAGAGCATCCTTCGGCGGGCGCAGGACGCTGGCCTGGTGGAGATCCGGGTCCACGACCTCCGGTCCTGGACTCACGACCGGCATCACGTGGTGGATGACATGCCCTACGGCGGCGGGGCCGGCATGGTGCTGAAGCCGGAGCCGGCCTTCGAGGCCGTGGAAGCGTTGCGCCGGGGGCCGGAGAGCCGGGTGATCGTCCTGTCGCCTCAGGGCATCCCGTTCACGCAGGAGATCGCCGGCGAGCTGGCCCGCGAGGCCCATCTCATCCTGCTCTGCGGGCGGTACGAGGGCTTCGACGATCGGATCCCGCGGGGGCTCGGGGCGCTGGAACTCTCCATCGGGGACTACGTCCTGACCGGGGGCGAGCTGCCCGCGCTGGTAGTCCTGGACGCGGTGGTGCGGCTGGTCCCGGGGGTCCTGGGAGACGCGACCTCTGCCCAGACGGATTCCTTTGCCGCGGGGCTCCTGGAGTATCCGCAGTACACCCGGCCGCCGACGTACCGGGGCATGGCCGTGCCCCCCGTCCTGCTGTCGGGCGACCACAAGGCCATCGCGCGGTGGCGACGCAAGGAGGCGATCCGGCGAACGCGTGAGCGGCGACCGGACCTGCTGGCGCGCGCGGTCCTGTCCGAGCTGGACCGGGAACTCCTGGCGGAGGTCGAGGAGGAGGCGGCGGCGGAGAAGGCCGCAACGAAAAATGATGAACTGACAACCGACAATTGAAAATGGGTTCGTCTTCCGGTTGTCCGTTGTCAGTTGTCCGTTTCTCATTTTACATTCTCGCCCGCCCAGCGGGCGGAGCAGGGGGGTAGGCTCATGTCGTTGATCCAGGCAGTCGAGGAGCAACACCTGCGGAAGGACCTGCCGCCGTTCAAGCCCGGGGACACGGTGAAGGTGCAGGTGAAGGTGGTCGAGGGCGACAAGGAGCGGCTGCAGGCCTTCGAGGGGATCTGCATCCGGCGCCGGGGCACCGGGCTCGGCGCCACCTTCACGGTTCGCAAGGTCACCTACGGCGTGGGCGTGGAGCGGACGTTCCCCATGCATTCGCCGACCATTGACCGGATCGAAGTCCTGCGGCAGGGCCGGGTGCGCCGGGCGAAGCTGTATTACCTCCGCAAGCTCAAAGGGAAGGCGGCCCGCATCCGGGAGCGCCGCACGGAGCAATCCGCGAGCCGCTAGTTCGTATCCGTCCTGGGCAGGCGGACACCTTCGAAGAGGCGGGAGGCCGGGCACATCCCCATGGGTGGGTCCCGCATGGCAGATCGGTCTCGGCCACGGGCAGCGCGCCCGGTGCGAGGGCGGGCGTCCCTGGCCGGACGTCGGGGGATGGGGGATTTGGGGCCTGGCCTCTGGGATGTCGAGGGTTCCTTTAGCCGCGACGTCGCCGGCGTGGACGAGGCCGGCCGGGGGAGCCTGGCCGGCCCGGTCGTGGCGGCCGCGGTGGTCCTCCCCCCCGGAGTCATCCTGCCCGGCCTGGCGGACAGTAAGCTCTTGACGCCGTCCGTCCGGGCCCGGCTTGCCGATGCGATCCGCGGCGTCGCCACGGCCTGGGCGGTGGCGGCCGTGGAGGCATCGGAGATCGATGCCACCGACATCCTGCGGGCAACCCTCCGCGCCATGGCCGAGGCGGTCCGCCAACTTTCGCCGCAGCCCCGACTGGTCCTCGTCGATGGCAGCATCGCCCCCCGCCTTCTGGTTCCGGTACGTGCCGTGGTCCATGGGGACCGGCGGGTGCCGGTCATCTCGGCCGCATCCATCCTCGCGAAGGTGACCCGGGACCGCATCATGGTGGACTGGGCGACCCGGTTCCCCGCCTACGGATTCGCGCAGCACAAAGGCTATGGAACGGCCGCCCATCGCGCGGCCATCGCCCTGCATGGACCGTTGCCCATACACCGGAGGACCTTCGCCGGCGTGCGGGAATACGCCGGGGAAGCGGTCCGCCAGGTAGGCCTGTGGTGAAAGGACACCGGCAGGCGGTGGGGCGCCGGGGCGAGGCGGCCGCGCGGGCCTTCCTGGAGCGCCGCGGAGTCCGGATCCTGGCCGAAAATTTCGCCTGCGCGGCCGGGGAGATTGACCTCATCGGGCGGGACGGGAATACGCTGATCTTCGTCGAGGTGAAGACCCGCACCTCCGGGGCCTTCGGACCGCCGCACCTGGCGGTGCACCGCCAGAAGCAGCACCAGATCGTTCGGGCGGCACAGTGGTACCTGGCCGAGCAGCGGACGCCGGAGGTGGCCTGCCGGTTTGATGTCCTGGCCGTTACGTTTCCCGAGGACGGCGGAGCCCCCCGCATCGAATGGGTGCAGGATGCCTTCCCCGCCGAGGGCGTGAGAGTCTGGTGATGGCTCCGGATGCCACAGCGACCACCCTCCACGATCTCCTGGCCGGCGTTCCCTTCTTTCGCGAGCTGACCCCGGAGGAACTGGGCCGGATCATCACCCTCGGCCGGCTGGTCACCTACCCCAAGGACGCGGTCCTGTTCACAGAGGGGGATCCGGGTGAGGCACTTTATATCGTCGTGGACGGGTCAATCCGCATCAGCAAGGTCGTGCCCGGGGCGAAGGAAGAGGCCATGGCCTTCATGGAGCGGGGAGGCTGTGTGGGGGAGATGGCACTTCTGGATGACTTCCCCCGTTCCGCCACGGCCATCGCCCACCAGGAGTGCCGGGTACTGTTCGTCGAGAAGCAGGCCTTCCTGAACCTCCTCCACGAGGATCCGGTCATCGCCAGGAAAGTCCTCTGGGCCCTCTGCCGCATTCTCTCCCTGCGCCTGCGCGAGACGACCGACCGCATCGTCGCCCTCTTCGCCATCATCGCCCACCCGTTCTAGCCGCTTGAACCCAGGGACCTGCCCCCCGGCCGCGGTGAGGCCTGGGCGTTTCTTGGGTTCTTCGTGCCCCTGACCCGGGCCGCCCCCGGACCCGCACTCCCAGCCGCTTTTCGATTGACGCGGTCGTTGCGCCGTGTTAACAGACACCCGAGTCCCATCGCGAATCCCCTCGCCCAACCCCCGGAGAGGTTCCATGCTGGCCAAGGTCCTCAGCAGCGCGGTCCTCGGGGTGGATGCCTACCTGGTAGACGTCGAGGTGGACATCGCCCTCGGTCTGCCCACCTTCAACACGGTCGGCCTCCCGGATGTGGCGGTGAAGGAGAGCCGGGACCGGGTGAAGGCGGCCATCAAGAACTCCGGGTTCGAGTTCCCCGCCAAGCGCATCACGGTCAACCTGGCCCCGGCCGACATCAAGAAAGAGGGCGCCGCCTTTGACCTGCCGACGGCCGTGGGGATCCTGGCGGCCCTGGAGATAGTGCGCCCCGATCGGCTGGACCGCCTGGTCATCCTGGGGGAGCTCTCGCTGGACGGGGGGGTCCGGTCGGTCCGCGGGGCCCTGTGCATGGCGGTGGCGGCCAGGGAGGCGCAACTGGAGGGAGTGCTCGTCCCCGTCGAGAACGCCGCCGAAGCCGCGGTGGTGGAGGGCCTCACCGTCTATGGCATCGAGAGCCTCCAGCAGGCCGTGGCTGTCCTGAACGGGGAGCAGCAGCTCGCCCCCACCCGGGTGGACCTGGACGCGGCCTTCGCCGAGTCGGCGGAGTACCCCGTGGACTTCAACGACGTGAAGGGGCAGGAGCACGCCAAGCGGGCCCTGGAGGTGGCGGCGGCTGGCGGGCACAACATCCTGCTCATCGGGCCGCCGGGGTCGGGGAAGACCATGCTGGCCAGGCGCCTGCCCACCATCCTGCCGAACCTGTCCCTGGAGGAGGCCATCTCCACGACCAAGGTGCACTCGATCTGCGGCCTCCTGTCGCCGCGGCTGGCGCTCCTGGCCACCCGGCCCTTCCGGGCGCCGCACCATACGATCTCCGACGCCGGCCTCATCGGCGGGGGCAACATCCCGCGCCCGGGGGAGGTGAGCCTGGCGCACCACGGCGTGCTGTTCCTGGACGAACTGCCCGAGTTCAAGCGGCATGTCCTGGAGGTCCTGCGACAGCCGCTGGAGGACGGCCAGGTCACGATCGCGCGGGCCTTGTCGTCCCTGACCTACCCGGCCCGCTTCATGCTGGCCGCCGCCATGAACCCGTGCCCCTGCGGCTATGCCACGGACCCCACCAAGGAGTGCTCGTGCACGCCGCTCCAGATCCAGCGCTACCTCGCCCGGATCTCCGGCCCGCTCCTGGACCGGATTGATATCCACATCGACGTGCCTCCGTTGAAGCACCGGGAACTGACCGGCGAGCCGTCGAGCGAGCCGTCGGCCGCCATCCGCGAGCGCGTGCGCCACGCCCGCCAGATCCAGCAGGACCGTTTCCGCCGCAGCAAGGTGTACTGCAACGCCCACATGAGCCCCCGGCAGATCCGCAAGCACTGCCCGGTGGGTGGGGAGGCGCGGAGCCTCCTGGAAACCGCCATGGAGCGCCTGGGGCTCTCGGCGCGCGCCTATGACCGGATCCTGAAAGTCGCCCGCACCATCGCCGATCTCGAGACCGCGGACGGCATCCAGCCGGAGCACATCGCCGAGGCCATCCAGTACCGTTCGCTGGACCGTGGGCCGCGGCGATGAGGGCCCCGGTTGCGGGGCGTGAAGTGCCGGCGAGCGCAAGGGGAGCAGGCACGAATTCCAGACAACCACGACTGACGCACGAACACCCACAGCAGAGGAGGGCACACACATGCCAAAGGTCACGCAACTCGTCATGAACCTGCAGAGCAAGCCTGGAGTGCTGGCGAACGTGGCAGGGGTCCTGAGCAAGGCGGGAGTCAACATCGAGGGGATCTGCGCGAGCGAGACGGCCGGCCGGGGGAAGATTCGACTCCTGGTCTCCGACGCCGCCAAGGCGGAGGTCGCGTTGAAGGCGGCCAAGATTCGCTGCGGTCGCGAGGATGCCATCTCCGTGACGCTGGAGAACCGGCCCGGAGCGCTGGCCGAGGCGGCCCAGAAGCTGGCCCAGGCCAAGGTCAATATCAAGTGCGCGTACGCTACGACGACCGGCGCTGGGCAGGCCTCGGTCGTCCTGGGCGTTTCGAATGTTCCCAAGGCGCTGGCCGCCCTGGGCGGATAGCCCAGGGATCCCTGTCCAAGACACCTGTGGCGGGGCGACCTCCGGGTCGTCCCGCACGTTCATTCGACCCATCCCGAAATTCTGAAATCCTGGTTGACCGGCATGCGTCGCCGGGAGACAACCGCGGCTCGCCTGAGGCGCCGAAGGCAGATTGCCCGAGGGCATTTTCAGGGAACCACCGGCGTCCGCGATCGCAAGGTGTTCGTCCCTCCGATTCCCCTTGTCTCGTCCCTCGGTGTATCTCTGGAGATACCGCCACGTATCTGCACCCGTACCGCGGGTTGGGTCATCCCGCATCCAGTTTCGTCCCTTGCCATCCGATGCCGGATCTTCAAGCGGGTCACCGGCGTTTCCCTGAAGCGGTTTCTGACGCGCCGTCGGCTCCGGACGGCCAAGGCGTTGCTCCGCGACCGCGCGATGTCCATTCACCAAGTGGCGTGCAGGGTCGAGTTTCTGGATGCCAGCCACTTCGACTGGGTATTCCGGCGGTGGGAGGGGCAAACCCCGTCTCAATACCTACGTCGGGTGATCGGCTAGTTATATTTTCAAACCGTCACGCTCATTGGTCCGTTCTCCTTCCCTGGGACCCCCCGGTCTTTATCCCTTCAGACAATACAACCGAATTCCCGTTTCTTGTCGCGATGTTATCTAAGAAGCCGGGCAAGTTTTGTCCACCACGAACTTTTCTCTTGACACAAATCAAAAGTTGTTTTAGTTTCCGCCCGCGATTTCATCTACCCCTTTGACCAGCGATTCCCGGTGAATTTGCTGGTTCGCCTGATTCCAGTTCCTGCCCTGTCGCTTACGCGCTCGAGTCCCACGGTGGGGAGGGGGACTCGAAGATAAACCAGCATAACGAAGTTTTGAAAGCGAGGTGGTGTGAAGGCGAATTGGATCCCAGGTAACGGCTCGTCGCTTGCGTGGGCATGCATCTGTTGATGATCCTGCCTTTTCACCTCTTGAGGGGAACCGAGCCATGAGTCGCCACACCTCCGGCCCCACCCCTGGCGGCGAGATGGCAACTGACGGTCCGCAGAGTATGCAGCCTTCGAAGAGCGAGGTCGCCTGAGCAAGGAAAGGCCTCCTTGGGATCGAGGGCGAGGTCCACGGGGGGCCTGACGCCTTCGGGAGGCGGCGCGAAGATTCGCAAAGGAGGAGGGGATGAGCGCAGAGGGTTACATCAATCGATGGTGGCGGGTGGTGGGCGCGCTCTTGATGAACTTGTCTTTGGGCTCGCTGTACGCCTGGAGCATCTTCGTCGCGCCCCTGGAGAAAGAATTCGGCTGGAACCGGGCGGACACCTCGTGGATCTTCACGATCGCGGTGTTCGTCTTCGGCATGTCCTTCGTCATCGCAGGACGGCTTCAGGATAAACTGGGCCCCTTCAAGATCTCGGTGATCGGGTCCATCGGGCTCAGCCTGGGGTTCATCCTCGCCAGCTTTACGAACAGCCTGCCCTGGATCTTCTTCAGCTTCGGGGGCGTCATGGGGTTCGGCAATGGCTTCGGCTATGCCACCCCCATCCCCGTCCTGTCCAAGTGGTTCCCGGATCGGCGCGGTCTGGCAGTGGGCCTGGCCGTGGCCGGGTACGGCGGTGGCTCGGCCATCCTGGCCTTCATCGGCCCGCCCATGCTGACCGGCCTGGGCTGGCGGGGGACCTTCCTCTGGCTGGGGATCGGGTTCTTCGTGGCGACCATGACCGGGGCCTTCCTGCTCAATAATCCGCCCGCCGGGTGGAAGCCAGCAGGATGGGTGCCGCCGCCGGCGACCGCCAAGGTGGCCGCGACCACGTATGACTATCCCCCGTCGGAGATGGTCAAGACCCCGCAGTTCCCGTTGATGTGGATCGGCTACTGCCTGGGTGCGGCGGCCGGCCTGATGACCATCAGCCAGTTGATCCCCTTCGCCCGCAGCGTCGGGCTGCCCGCCACGGCAGCCACGTTGACCCTGCTCATTGGTGCCATCGGCAACGCGGGCGGGCGGATCTTCTCGGGGTGGCTGTCCGACGCCATCGGCCGCCTGCAGACGCTTCGCCTGATGATCCTGGTGTCGGCGGTCGGGATGTTCGTCCTGGCCAACAGCTCCACCATCGGGGTCATCTACGTGCTGCTCTTCGTGGTGTACTACTGCTACGGGACGTGCCTCTCGGTGTTCCCGTCCACCACGGCTGACTTCTTCGGGACGAAGAACCTGGGCGTGAATTACGGCTGGGTCTTCACGGCGTGGGGCGTCGCCGGGATCCTGGGCCCCATGATCGCCGGGTACATGTTCCGCACGTACAAGGTGTATACGGGGGCATTCTACGCCGCCGGTATCCTGGCGATCATCTCCCTGATTGCCATGATGATCGCGAAGCGGCCCGAGCCGGTCACCGCGAAGGCCACGGCGTAGGGAAGTTCGTCTCTCGGCACGACAGGTGAGGCCGGCCCCGCCCAGGCGGGGTCGGCCTTGCTTTTTGGGGTAGGGAACCGCCGAACCCGTGCAGCCCCCCGCGGGGCCCCAGCGCACCTGTCTTACCGGGATGGGAGGAGGTGAACGGGTTTTCGCTTGCCGGCGGAGGCCCAGTCGAATAGATTCTCCCCGCCATGCCGTCATCCGATCGTAAAAACACCCGGGCGCGACCGGACAGTCTCAAGACGTTCTGCAAGAACCGGAAGGCCCGGTACGACTACCACATCGAGGAGACCCATGAGACGGGGATCGCCCTCCTCGGGAGCGAGGTGAAATCCATCCGGCAGGGCCGGGCCATCCTGCGGGACAGCTACGCGGCATTCGAGGGCGGCGAACTCTTCCTCCACAACTGCCACATCAGCCCGTACGCGCAGGCCAGCCGGTTCAACCCGGAGCCGCTGCGCCCCCGGAAGCTCCTGATGCGACGCCAGGAGATCGAACGCCTGCGGGGCAAAGTGGAGGAGAAGGGGCTCACCCTGATTCCCCTCAGCCTGTACCTGAAGGGCCGCCACGTGAAGGTGGAGCTGGCCCTGGCCCGGGGAAAGAAGCAGTACGACCGGCGGGAGGATATCAAGCGGCGCGAGGCGGACCGCGAGGTCGCCCAGGCATCGCGAGGGCGGGCGAAGATCCCGTGAGCTGCCGCGGCGATGGGCCCGGCGGTTGACATTCCCGTGCCGTCGCCGTAGACTGTCTTTGGGCGATGGTGTTTCACGGCTCACGCATCACGTTTCACGTTCTTCGACAGGACAGGGGGTGCACCGGTTTCGACGAGGACACGGGGGTACAGGTGGCATGCCGAGTCCCCACCGGCTCGTAAAAAGGTGGGAAACACACAACTGCCGACACCGAGTTGGCACTCGCTGCCTAACTAGCAGCGACGTCCTCCTCACCGTGCCTGCCGGGTGAGATCAGGGCGTCAGACAGGTAGGCTAAGCCTGCTGGTCCCGGCCCGGGAGCGGCAGGACGAAAACCAACGGGCTGGCTGCCGAGATCCCCGCCGACGGGGCCGCTGGGCGGCGAGATCCAAAACGTCGGCTACGCATGTAGAGGCCTTTGCCGACAGGTTCTCGGACGGGGGTTCGACTCCCCCCACCTCCACCACAGACGGAACGGGCTCCCTAGGGGGCCCGTAATTCTTTGGGGCATTTCCACTGCCGATCTCTCGCCCCGGAACCGCGGCACCGATTGGGACCCCTCGACAGGGACAGAGACAGCGACAGAGCCACTGCCTGCCAGTCGTTCCGGAACAGGGGCACGGAGGTTCATGCTCGTGGCGACGCTCGCCCCCGAGGTCGTTGACGCTATCGTGAAGGGAACGCACGGCGATCCCTTCGGGATTCTCGGCCCCCAGGCCCTCCCGCAGGGAGAGGGCGCCGGCGTGGTCATCCGCGCATTCCTTCCCGGGGCAGAGAAGATCACCGTCCTTCCCCTGGGGACCAACCTGCCTGCCCAGCCGATGACTCGGATGCACCCCGACGGCCTATTCGAGGCGGTCTTCCCCGGCCGCCGCGAGGTGTTCCCGTACCGCCTCCGTTGGACGGGAGCCGCCGGTACAGAGACGGAAATCGAGGACCCCTACCGCTTCCCCCCCACGCTCAGCGACTACGACCTGTACCTGCTGGGGGAAGGCGCCCACTACCGCGTGTACGAGAAGCTGGGGGCGCACGTTCTGACCCTGGAAGGGGTCCCCGGCGTCCGGTTCAGCGTCTGGGCCCCCAGCGCCCGCCGCGTCAGCCTGGTCGGCGACTTCAACGGATGGGACGGTCGGGTGCACCCGATGCGGCTGCATCCCGGCAACGGGATCTGGGAGATCTTCCTCCCGGGCCTCGGCGTCGGGACCCTGTACAAGTTCGAGGTGTTGTCCAGAACGGGCGGGCCGATCACGCTGAAGGCGGATCCGTACGCCTTCGCCTTCGAGCATGGTCCCGCCCCGGCCTCGGCCGTGACTGACCTGACCTCCCAGTGGGGCGACGCCGCGTGGATGGCGGACCGGGGGAAGCGGCACGCGCCCGATGCGCCCCTCGCCATCTACGAGGTCCACCTGGGGTCCTGGCGACGGGCGCCCGAGGAAGGGGACCGGTTCCTGACCTACCGGGAACTGGCCCAGGAGCTGGCCGTGTACGTGAAGGCCATGGGGTACACCCATGTGGAGCTGCTCCCCATCACGGAACATCCCTATTACCCCTCCTGGGGGTACCAGACCCTCGGGTACTTCGCCCCGACGTGCCGGTACGGCAGCCCCCAGGACTTCATGGCCTTCGTGGACACGTTGCACCAGCACGGGATCGGCGTCATCCTGGACTGGGTGCCGGCCCACTTCCCCCAGGATCCCCACGGCCTGATCTACTTCGACGGGACCCATCTGTACGAGCACGAGGATCCCCGCCTGCGGGAGCACCCGGACTGGGGAACGCGGATCTTCAACTACGGCCGCAACGAGGTGGCGAACTTCCTCCTCGGCAGCGCCCTCTTCTGGCTGGACACGTACCACATTGATGGCCTGCGCCTGGACGCCGTGGCCTCCATGCTCTATCGGGATTACTCCCGGGAGCCGGGGCAGTGGATCCCCAACCGGTACGGCGGGAACGAGAACCTGGAGGCCATCGCCTTCCTCAAGCGGTTCAACGAGGTGGTGTACCGGCAACACCCGGACGTGATGAACATCGCGGAGGAATCCACGGCCTGGCCGATGGTCTCCCGGCCAACCTACGTCGGCGGGTTGGGCTTCGGCTTCAAGTGGAACATGGGCTGGATGCACGACCTGCTCACCTACATGAGCAAGGACCCGGTCCACCGGAAGTACCATCACAGCAACCTGACCTTCGGACTGCTGTACGCCTGGCACGAGAACTTCATCCTGCCGCTGTCGCATGACGAGGTGGTGCACGGCAAGGGCTCGCTGCACGGCAAGATGCCGGGGGACGACTGGCAGAAGTTCGCCAACCTCCGGGCCTTTTTCGCGTTCATGTACGGGCACCCCGGGAAGAAGCTCCTCTTCATGGGGGACGAGTTCGGCCAGACCCGCGAGTGGGACCACGACGCCAGCCTGGACTGGCATCTTCTGGAGATGGGGCCCTACCACCGGGGCCTGCAGCGGCTGGTCCGGGACCTCAACGCCGTGTATCGGGCGCAGCCGGCCCTGCACGAGGTGGACTTCGAGCCCGCGGGCTTCCAGTGGATCGACTGCAACGACTGGGAGGGGAGCGTGATCTCCTTTCTGCGTCGAGCCCGGGACCCGGAGAACTTCCTGGTGGTGGTGTGCAACTTCACGCCGGTGGTCCGGCAGGGCTACCGGATCGGGGTGCCCCGCGCCGGGTTCTACCGGGAGGTTCTCAATACGGACTTGGAAATCTACGGGGGGAGCAACGTGGGTAACGCCGAAGGCGTCCTGGCCGAGGCGGTTCCCCAACACGGATTCCCGTACTCCGTGTCGCTGACGCTGCCGCCCCTGGCCGAGCTGGTGCTTCGGCCGGAAGGGTGAGGGCGAGGGGAAGGCCTGACGGTTCTTCTCTCTTCCGTGTCACCCAGGACGCTGCTGGATCGGCCGCGCCGTTGACGCGCGGAGCGGCGCGAGGCGCGCGGGCAGCGGATGCTGCCGCTGGATAGAAAGCGCAACCCTTTGCGGCATATCTCTTGACAGACGAGAGGGGTATTGCGTAGCCTCAAAAAGAGGCCTCCTCACGTGTTTTGGCGTTCTGAGGGACGTCAGGCCCACACCTCCACCACACTACCCAACGGGCCACCGCGGCCCTTTTGTTCCCTGCCTCTCTGGTTGCGCTCCGGGGGCACTCCCTAGCCCCTGGATCTCATACGCACATCGGCCACCTCTCTGCCCACAGTCAGTAGGAAATGTTATGAGGATTATCCCGCTTCTCTGGGTGACCCTCTCGATTATTCCGGCCTTGATTGCCTCCAGGCGCGGCTGGACTGGCCCCGTCTGGTTCTTTGTCTCACTCCTAATTTCCCCCCTACTGGCAGGAATACTAGTGGCGCTCCTCCCCAACCGAAGAGACCCTGAGATGTACTGTCCAGCCTGCGGGACAGTTGGTAGGCCGAAGACACTAACCAGGGGCTCGTTTGCTATCCAGGACTCGTCTACTCCACATGGCGCCTTACGTCGCGTTACAAGGCCTGTCCCGCTTGTCTGCAACCAGGTGTCATCCCTGCCACCTCGCCGAGCGCCATCGCGGCTCAAAGGCAGATACGCAATACCTCGCAATGATCGGTTACGGTGCCCATTTTTGGAGATAACGCAAGCGCGGATGCGGCTGATGCAGTAGACGTCCTGTACTCTCGCCACAAGAACGAAGCTTTACTGGTCGTTATCCGGTCCCGCTTGCCCGACTTGTCGCTACTCATGTAGGTTTCGACGACCCTGACCGTTCCCGAGGAGTGGTGTGGTCCCTGGCATATCGGGACTTGTGCACCTTGGGCTTGCAGGTCCACGCCCTCCGAGAACCGCCTGGCGCGAGCGCCTCTTGCCAGCCGAACGAGTCTACGCCCCATTCCCATTTTTCCCTTGACACTGCTTCTCAGGTGGAGATAATAGTTTGTCTACGTATGTAGACATCTACTTGTTTACATGCCTAAACCACCTTGGACGGAAACCCTGATGCCACGTCATCTTCATTACGACCCTCATGTTCCGATCTACTTCCAGATAGAGAACCTGCTCCGAAAGCGCATCCAGGTAGAGGGTAAGCCGGGGATGGCTCTTCCGTCAGAGCATGATCTGGCTCGGGAGTTTCGGGTCACCCGGTCTACCATTCGGCGGGCGCTAGCAGCTCTGGAAGAGCAGAAAGTCATCGTACGACGGAAGGGAAGTGGAACCTATGTCTCCGATGAGCCGCTTGAGGTGCACGTTAAGAAGCTGACTGGTTTCATCGATGACCTGATGTCACATGGCCTCAAGACCCACGCCAAGGTCATTGAGCGTCGGGCGACCTTGGCAACGCCGGCAGTCGCGGAGCGCCTCGGGCTCGAAGTAGGAGATCCCGTCCTCTACGTCTCCCGTGTCCGGTACGTGGGTGCTATCCCCCTCGTCCTAACTAGAGGCCATCTGACCTGGGACGTAGGTGCTAGGGTGTTGGCTGAGAACTTGGATGTTATCCCTATCGTCCACCTTCTCACCAAGAAGTACCGAATCCCCATACCGGAGGCGGAACAGACGGTGGAAGCTGGCCTCGCTGAGCCGGAGGTCGCCAACCTTCTCGAGGTGCCAGTGGGTTCGCCGATCCTAGAGGTGGAGCGCGTGTACTACGCCCGTCGGCGACGGCCGAAGTATTACGTTAGGTCGTTCTATCGGGCCGACCGATACAAGTTCACGGTAACGCTGCGGCGGAGGCCATCGTAGCGAGGCTGGGCACAATCACCCGCTGAGCATAGGGCCAATCCAGGAGAAGCCATCACGGACAACGCATTCGGTTTCATTGAGGTGCTGCGCCGTGAGGAAAAGCCCAGAAGGCAAGGGATCACGTTTGTGATCGACCACGCCTTCCACCTCCTGGGTCCGCACAACCTGGAGGATCTGCTGGACGTCTCAGGGGATCATATCGATTATATCAAGCTGGCCGTGGCTACCGCGCCCTTCCAGCCCCGTGAGGTATTGCTGTCGCGTTTGGCCGTGATGCACACCCACGAGGTCGAGGCGTTCATCAGAAGCAACCTCTTTGAGCTAACCATCCAGCGATGTGAGGTAAGGGGGTTCCTAGACGAGCTGGTGCAGTTGGGCATCTCTACCCTGGAACTGTCCTCGCAGGTGATCCCCCTGTGCCCGCGTCAGCAGGCACAGTTGGTAGACAGGCGCTGCAGCGGGGGTTCACCGTATTTGAGGAGGTCGGGCGCAAGGAACCGGATGCCCCCCTCGTTCCCTCGGTCACGATCCAGCAGGTGCGCGGGTTTTGGATGCGGGTGCTTCTTAAAGCTTATACTCGAGAGCTATAAGGTAGAGAAGGCACTGGCGGGCGAGCGAGTGGCGGCGGATGAGGCCCGGAGTCTTTAGCGATCCTTACCGAGGTGGGACTGGAGAGGATCCCCCTGGAGGCCCCGTGTAGCGCTGATCCCCGGGTGGCGCGGGAGTTCCATTGGTTGTGTACCCGGCTATGCGGTTCGGGGGTTAACCTCGGCAATGTCGCCCGCCAGCCCATTGCCCTGCTCGAGCAGATGCAGCGAGGGCTCTACTGGTGAAACTCGAACCAGGTGGTTGAAGTCGATTTATGGCCTATCAGGCCAGGCGCCATGAAGCCGAGCGAGAGGAGAATCCGATGGCCAGCGGCGCGGAAGACGAGAGCAAGCGAGAGCCAAGCGGTCTCGATTCTACCACGGCTCAGGAACTGAAGAAGCACGCGGCCGCCCACCTTTGGCCCCATTGGGCCCGCGAGCGGACGGATGGCCGCGGCGACCTGCGGATCATCACCCGCGGGGAAGGATGTTGGGTCTTCGATGAGGCGGGCCGGAAGTACCTCGATGTGCGGGCGGGCGGGGTCTGCGCGGTGCATTGCGGCCACGGACGACAGGAGATCGCCCAGGCCGTTTACGACCAAATCATGCGTCTGGCCTTCTTTAAGGAGGACGGCTTTGCCCACGCGCCTGCGATCCAGCTGGCCCACGCTATCGCCCAAATCGCTCCGCCGGGTCTCAGCCGGGTGTTTCTCACGAGCACAGGGACGGAGGCGGTGGAAACGACGCTCAAGCTTGCCCGACAATATTGGCGCATCCGTCTCGGCCACGGCCGCAAGATGAAAATCCTCGCCCGGGAGGGAGCTTATCACGGCGCCACGTACGGGGCCATGAGTGCCACTGGAATGCAGTGGCGTCGGGAACTTTTTGAACCTCTCGTCCCGGGTTTCGTTCACATCAAGAAGCCCGCTTGCCACTCCTGCCAATGCGATAAGAGCACTCGGGTCGGAATGGCCTGCATTCGAGACTTCGAGCAGGCCGTGGAGGCCGAAGATCACGAGACGGTGGCCGCGATCATCTGCGACCCGATCATGGTCGCAGGGGGGGTAATCATTCCACCGGCGCCATACTACCGGGCCTTGCGCGACCTGTGTGACGAAAAGGAAATCCTCCTGATTTTTGACGAAGTCATCTCTGGCTTTGGTCGAACCGGCGAGTGGTTCGCGGGCAGCCACTGGGGGGTCGTGCCGGACATGATCGCCTGCGCCAAGGGTGTCAGTAGCGGTTACATCCCTCTGGGAGCTGCGATCGTGCAGGAAAGGCTGTACGCTGCCTTTGCGGACGACCGGAACCCACTTGGCGGGTTTCGGCACGGTTACACCTACGGCGGACACCCCGTCGCTTGCGCGGCTGGCCTGGCGAACCTGGAAATCCTGCGGCGGGAGCGCCTGGTTGAGCGGGCGAAGGCAATGGGTTCGATGTTGCTCCAGGGTCTGGAGAGCCTGAGGGACATCCCGCTGGTCCGGGATATCCGGGGTGTTGGCCTCCTGGTCGGAGTGGAGGTGGGGGAGTCACCGACCGGGGGAGCGGGAGGTACGAAACAGACAGCGGCTCTGGGGCAGCGAATTAGCGAGGCACTGCTCCGCCGTGGCGTCATCTGCCGAGTCCCTAGCAATGTCCTCGCCATCTGTCCGCCCCTCATCATCACGGAAGAGGAGGTTACCTTCGCAATCGGAGCCGTGCGGGAGGCGCTGATTGAGGTTGGGACCGGTAACTAGGGAGGGGGGCGAGTTTCCCCGGGCAGTGCATGGAGCGGTCATGGGCGGGACAGACTTTCGGTTGGCGGCTAGCTTGAGCCTCGTGCACCTCACCAAGCGTTACGGCAGTCTCAGCGCGGTGGAGGATTTCTCGCTGGAGGTGAAGCCGGGGGAATTCGTCACGCTCCTCGGGCCGAGCGGCTCGGGCAAGACCACCACGCTGATGATGCTGGCCGGATTCGTGGATCCGACGAGCGGGGACATCTTGATCGGCGGGGAGCGGATAAACGACCGACCCCCGTTCGTCAGAAACCTGGGCATCGTCTTCCAGAACTACGCGTTGTTCCCCCATCTGTCGGTCGGGGAGAACGTGGCGTTTCCTCTCCGCATGCGGAGGCTGCCCAGATCGGTGGTCGCCCAGAAGGTGGAGGAGGCCTTATGTCTTGTCCATCTGGAGGGGTTTGAATCGCGGCGACCGCGGCAACTAAGCGGTGGCCAACAGCAGCGGGTCGCCTTGGCGCGGGCCATCGTCTTCGACCCAGCGGTCCTGCTGATGGACGAGCCGCTGGGCGCTCTAGACCGACTGCTCCGCGACCAGATGCAGACGGAGATCAAGCGCCTGCATCGCGAGCTGGCGAAGACAGTCGTTTACGTGACCCACGATCAGGAGGAAGCGCTGGCCCTGTCCGACCGGATCGTGGTGATGAACCGGGGACGGATCGAGCAGATCGGGGCTCCTCACGAGATTTACGAGGAGCCACGCAGCGAGTTTGTTGCCACCTTTCTTGGGGAGTCTAACATCTTGGAGGGGGAGGTCGTCGGGCCGGCTGATGAACACGGGTACCCGGTAAGTGTTGGGGGCCGGGTGGTCCGCGTCGGACAGAGCAACGATTTCAGCGTCGGAGCCAAGGTCCGGATCATCCTGCGGCCCGAGCGGCTGGTGGTCCTGCGCCCGGGAATTCCTGGAAGCTCCAAAGAGACCCATCGGGGGATCGTGGAAGAAGTTGTCTATCAAGGAAAGCTGCGGAAACTGGTCCTTTCCGTGGAAGGCCTTGGGACCCTGGTAGCCACAGAGCTGGTAACTGCTGACGACGTACGGACAGGTGAACGACTCGACGTCAGTTGGAAACCGGCCGATGCACGCGTTGTGGAGGTGACTTGATGGGCCTCGGCGGCGGGATCACGGCTGAGGAGGCTGGTCTGCGGGCCACACTGGCACCGTCTCTGAACCGACATCCGGAATTTACGGAGGCAGAGATCCGTCAGCGTTGGGAGAGGGCACGGCATCTGATGCGTCGGGAGGGCATCAATGCCCTCCTAATCACGGGTGAGTTCAACTACCGGTACCTCACCGGCCACTGGAGTGGGCGCGCCTCGTTTCGATCCCGACCAATGTTCCTGCTGCTCCCACGCAACGGAGAGCCCTGCCTGGTGATCACGAGCGTGGAGGTGGACCAGGCGCGGACCACGGCGTGGGTCCCAGACATCCGATACATCGTGGCGCCACGCGGGAGCAACGACTATATGGGCCCGGCGGTCGATCTCGTTATCCGCGCACTGGGGGAGCAAGGCCTGGACCGCGGCCGCATCGGGTGCGAGTTGGGGGTGCAGCAGCGGATCGGCATGCCCGTGGAGGAGTTCCAGCGGCTAATGGCCACGCTGGGTAAGGCCTCGTTTGTCGATGCGTCAGCGCTGCTCTGGGAACTACGAACGGTCAAGTCGGACGCGGAAATCGGGTACGTACGTCGGTCCGCCGCGGTCACCAGTGGGGCATACCGTCGGTGCCTCCGTGCCGTCCGGCCTGGCATGACCGAGCGGGATCTTTTCAGGTCGCTGGCTATTGCCATGCTCGAACAGGGTGCCGATTCTCCGGGGTACATCCCAGTGAACGCGGACATACGCCTGCCAGTTCCGGCGGGCGCCACGGACCGCCGGATCTCGGCAGGGGCTGTCGTGCACGTGGACGCGGGCTGCATCATCCGTGGGTATTGGTCTGACTTCAGCCGGGCAGTCGCCGTTGGGGAGGTTCCCACGCTCTATCGGCGGGGCTATGCGATCCTGCGTACCGTCATGCACGACTGCATCGCTACTCTCCGACCAGGCATTCCGCTCCGCAGCATTCCGGCCTACTTCCAGACGGCCCTGGAGAAGGAGGGTTACTGGGAGCGGGGGGTTGGGCGGATGGGCCACGGCATCGGGCTGGAGCAACCCGAGCCGCCGTCTCTCGATTTCGCCAATGATGGCACGACGACCTGCGGCATGGTTCTTTGCATCGAGCCGCGGCTGGTCTTCGAGGACGGGAGCAGACTAGTCCTCGAAGAGGAAGTACTCATAACGGATGGAGGATATGCGCTTCTTTCGGAGCCCTGTGCCCCCGAGCTTCCCGTCGCCGGAGACTGACGCGGCCGCCGCCCTGCGGGTGGGCGGCTTGATGGTCGCATGGCGCTGGTTCAGTCTGTCGACCCCGGACCTATTCCGGTGGCCGCTCCTGCTCCCGTTGCTCAGCTTCCTCGCTGTGTTCTTTATCTATCCGGTACTGCGCCTTCTCCCTCTGAGCATCGGTTACACCTCTCTGGACCTGTCCCACTACCGGCATCTCTTCGAGGAGCCGCTGTACTTGCAGGTGATGCTACGCACGTTCCGGGTCTGTGCGGAAGTCACCGGTATTGCCTTGGGATTGGGCTACCTCCTCGCCCTTGAGCTTAGCCGGGTCCGGGGTCGCTTGAAGACGTTCCTCTTCGGCATCGTCCTCCTCCCGTTCTGCACGAGCGTGCTCGTGCGGACCTACGCCTGGATCGTGCTTCTGCAGTATCGGGGTGTGCTCAACCATGCACTGGTGGCGCTGGGGCTGATCAAGCGCCCCCTCCCGATGATGTACAACGAACTCGGAGTGATCATCGGCATGGTTCATGTCGTCCTTCCCTTCATCGTGTTTCCGGTCTACGCCTCGCTGCAGGCGATCCCGCCGAGCCTTTACCACGCAGCAGAAAGCCTGGGCGCCAGCCCGATCCGGACTTTCTGGCGGGTGACATTCCCCCTGAGTCTACCCGGCGTATGCGCGGCGAGTATGATTGGGTTCATCTTCACCTTGGGATTTTTCATCACACCAGCCGTGCTGGGGGGAGGCAAGGTCATGATGGTGGCCATGTTGATTGACGAGCAGGTCACTCAGTTCCTGAATTGGCCCTTGGCCGCGAGCTTGTCGGTGTGCCTGGTGGTGCTCACGATAGGCTGCTTGCTCCTGTACAGCAAATGGTTTGGTGAACGATGGCTCGTCGCACGGTAGGCGGTCCGGTGGTCAGGGCCCTGGCGGCTTGGCGGCGCACCTTGTTTGGGCTGCTCCTTGTCTACCTGCTGCTCCCCGTGGTGATCGTGCTGCCGATGTCTTTCAATTCGTCCGCATACCTCAGCTTTCCGCCAAGTACCTTGTCGACTAGGTGGTATGCCCGGTACCTGACAGATGGCCGGTGGGTGGAAGCTACCGTGTTGAGCCTGAAGATCGGTGTGGCCACGGCGCTGCTCGCGACCATTCTGGGCACCCCTGCGGCCATCGCGCTGGGGATCGGACGCTCGGCGATAGCGCGGGTCTTCGAGATGGTCTGCTTGACCCCCCTGGTGTTTCCGACGATCGTTTTTGCGATCGCCAGCTATGTGGTTCTTACTCAGTGGGGACTGAGCGGCTCGGCCTGGGGGATATGGCTGGCCCACACCGTTTTGGCGATCCCATTCGTGGTGGCGAATGTCACAGCTAGCGTGCGCGTTCTGGACGTGGACATCTGCCGGGCGGCCGAGAGCCTTGGGGCGAATCCGTGGCGGACACTGAGGGACGTGGTTGTGCCAAACATCAAGTACGGGATGTTGGCCGGATGCCTGATGGCCTTCGTCACATCCTTTGATGAGGTCGTTGTGGCCCTGTACCTGAGCAGCACAACTACGGTAACCCTCCCCAAGCTCATGTTCGATGGCATCATGTTCGAAATCAATCCCGTGGTCGCTGCGGTCTCGTCGGTCTTCATTTCTCTCAACATTCTGGTCTTCGCCGCCGTCGCGATGCTGAAACAGAAAGAGCGGGGGGTAAGCAGTCCTTTGACGGCGAGCAGTGAGATGGCCGCTGGGCGGGGAGCTCCCCGTTGATCGCGTGCAAGAATGACGGGCTCAAAAGGAGTCTGACATGCCGAAGATCGGTTTGATTCAGATGCGGTGTGATGATGATGTGGAGAAAAATGTGGCTAAGGGCGAGAAACTCGTGCGAGAAGCTGCGGCGAAGGGAGCCAGCATCATTTGCCTGCAGGAGCTGTTTCATGCCTTCTTCTTTCCACAATATATCGACCGGAAGTACTTCAATTTGGCACTGGAAGCTATGGGACCAATTCCGGAGCGGTTTTCCAGGTTGGCGTGCGAACTAGGAGCGGTAATCGTGCTACCAATCTTCGAGCGGGCTGGCCGGGGTGTTTACCACAACTCCGCGATCATCTTGGATGCTGATGGATCCGTCCTGGGGAAGTACCGAAAGACCCACATTCCATTTGGAGTTCTGAAGGAGAAGTTTTACTTCACCCCAGGCAACACGGGCTTTCCCGTTTTCCGGACCCGTCATGGAACGCTGGGCGTTTTGATCTGTTATGACCGACACTTCCCCGAAGGTGCTCGACTCTTGGCGCTGGCCGGGGCGGAGGTAATACTCATCCCAAATGCCAGTCCACGGACAACGTACGCTTACAAGACGTGGGATGCCGAAACCCGGGCTCTGGCGATAACGAATGGTCTTTTTGTCGGGATAGCCAATCGCGTGGGTAACGAGGGCGACTGCGACTATTTTGGCCGCAGCATGCTTTGCAGCCCGCAGGGTGACATTCTTGCTGAGGGTTCCGAGGACAAAGACGAAGCAATAGTGGCGCTTGCGGACTATGAGCTGATTGATGAAACGCGGCGCTGGTGGCCCTTCTTCCGCGATCGACGCCCAGAGGTCTATGAAGGCTTGGTGAAGCAGCATCTTTAGGCCCGGCGAAGAAAAGCGAAATGAATCATCAGCGTCGGCGGATGTGTTTACGATTCGGATAGCCCAACACGCCGCTGAGGGGATCCCAGGAAAGTGCACTTTCCTGGTCAGGGCTTCGCAACACTTCGTGGAGCAGCATACTGAGGCCCCACTCGCCGAGCCGGGAGGTGTCCTGGGGATCTCGTAGAGATGGTGAATCTGGCGGCGCAGGTGCCGCACATACGGCGAGGAGCGCGGAGGTCGTCGCTGTAAGCTCGTCAGAGTACGATCAGCGTTTCGTACCCGGTTCGATCAGGTACCAAATGCGCCCTTGGCACGGTGCAGAAACAGGAGGTGGCTCATGAGAGCAATGAACAGGCGGCAATTTCTTCGGCTGGCCGGAACAGGGGTGGTTTCTTCCGCGGGCCTGTTGGTGAGCAAACAGCCCACCTGGGCCCAGAAGGAGGACGTCGTAGTAATCAGTTCCTGGGGTGGGGCGTGGCAGGACGGCTTGCGCAAGGCATACTTTGAGCCCTTTACGAAGGAGACAGGGATCAAGGTCATCGAAAACAATTATGGCTTTCAGGGGCTGGCGCGGCTCAAGGCCCAAGTGGAGGCGGGACGAGTCGAAGTAGATCTCTTCGATGGTCCGCCCCAATGGCCTGTTATCGGAAGGAGGCAAGGGATACTCGAACGGATCGACACACGGTATTTCGATACGGCGAACCTTGTCCGGGGGGCGATCCAGGAGTACGGATTCGGATTCTCGTCAGTCTCCTGGGGCATCACGTATAACACCAAGACCTTTGCCAGGCTTGCCCCACGAACCTGGGCGGATTTTTGGGATGTTAAGACCTTCTCCGGCCGGCGTGCGATGTTCGGTGCCAGCATCTTCCGTCACATCGAGTACGCCCTTATGGCGGATGGGGTTCCGCCGGAACAGGTTAACCCCCTCAGCACGGAGAAGGTCGAGCGTGCCTTCAGGAAGCTAGACCAGATCAAGCCCCATATTTCCGTCTGGTACCCGGGTCCGGCACAGGCCCAACAGCTCCTGGCCGATGGAGAGGTGGTTTTGGCGGAGTACACCCATGGACGAACCGCCGTGCTCGCCAGGCAGGGCCTGCCCCTGGCCTTCGAATTCAACCAGGGCGTCTTTAACTATGCAACCTGGGTTCTGGCCAAGGGGGCACCGAACAAGGAGAACGCCCAAAAGCTCCTTGGCTTCATTAGCCAGCCAAATCCGCAGGCAGACATGATGCGGGCCTCCGACTATGGACCGGTGAACACAAAGGCGTTTGACCTCATCAAAGATGAGGCGTTCTTGAGGCTCGCCCCGACATTCCCTGACAACCTGAAGAGGCAGGTCCTGCTTGACGCGGAGTGGTGGGGAGAGAACGAGGAAAAGCTGGCAGAGCGCTGGCGGAAGTGGGTCGCAGCTAAGTGACTGGCGTGCAAAGGGGAGCCACTGAGGTGACCTGAGCCAGAACTCAGGATAGAAAACTGGGAGTCCCGATGGTCCCTGGAATTAGCCGCGAGGTATTCCAGCGGGGCCTTGCGCATGCCTTCGTGGCACGATACGGAATCGAGGTGGAGATGCCGCATCGCCCGGAGGCTTTGCTTCCCTTGGCCGTCAGAAAGTCTGGACTGGCGAAATCGCACACGACGTGGTGGAGTGGAGCCAGCCAGATTTCGGGCTGGTCAAACGGTAGAAGCTCTGCGAAAAGCTGCGACTGGCCACTCTGCGGAACCTCTCTCAGTTCTGTGATCAGCAGTTCATCGACCCCGATGGGTATGGCATCGGGGCCTTCCTCTGGGAGATGGTGCTTGTCTTCGACCCGACCAACGTGTCCCGGCACCTTAAGTCGTGGGCCGACCCGTGGAATCCCGAAGGAAGGAGTTTTGTGTCTGTCCGGAACTAGCGAACCACGAGCTACTTCATGGCCATCGTGTGCCGAGTCCTGGGGATGGAGGAAACGGTGTTGAGGACCCCCCGCGGATGGGGCCGTGTGGAAAAAGCTTGAGGAGTTACGCGGTCAGGTCAAAGTCTGGTGGGAGTCAGAAGCTCACATGCGGGCGGTGTTGGGCCACGGGGAGATCTGGGTTGGACAGCAGCATGATAGCACCGCTCATGTTCAAGTTGCGGCGCAAACATCGGCACCGGACGTGGGGGTACCGGGCGTTTCCGGACGCGCATCTGTACGGGATGCTCGGTGTCTACCGCTCGCCGACTGGTGCGCCGTGGACGGCTCGGGCGTCTACCTCGCGGTGAAAGGGATCGGAGAGCCGGATGCCGGAAAATTGCACGTCCTGTTCGATGAGGGAGTACTGGTCCCGTGGCATGCGGGGGCTCGTGAGCCACTGCCGACCGAAAGGGGCGGGAACAGATGGGGCCGGCGCTACTCCACTCGCACTGGCGCTCTACTCTACCTCTCATACCGGAGCGACGGCGTTCTCCTCGGGATCATCACCTTGGGCATCCTTGGGATGACCGCGCATAAGCTCATGAGCTTTGTCACCCGAAATTCCTTCCTCCGCTGCCTCAGGTACTAAACGGTTTCCATCTGATCGGATGAGGTCGAGAGATCTTCCGGGGAGGGATCGCATGGACGAGGTCAAGGGAGCTCAACTGCTGGTGGAGGCCCTCCAGGCCGAGGGCGTGGATACCGTGTTCGGCCTCATCGGGTCGCATGTGACGGAAATCTATAATGCCCTGCTGGAGGCACCCCAGATCCGGCACATCGCCGTGCGCCACGAGCAGGCGGCCGCCTACATGGCCGACGGCTATGCCCGTGCGACTGGCCGGCCGGGAGTGTGCGTGGTGACGGCCGGACCCGGAGCGACCAATACTCTGACAGCCACGGCAACGGCCTTTGCCGATTCCTCGCCGATCCTCATCATCACCGGGCAGGTTCCGTCGTACGCCCTCGGCCTGGGCAAGGGAGTCTTTCACGAGTGCCCTAATCAACTCGTGATCTTTCAGCCTGTCACGGGGTGGACCGGGCGACCCAGAACGGCCGGCGAGATCCCGCGGCTCGTCCATGCCGCCTTTAGGGCCTTGCGAGGCAGGCGTCCCCGGCCTGCCTATCTCGAGATCCCCTGCGATCTCTTGGAGGGGACAACCAAGCGAGAGCCGTGGATGCCCCGGGCGGTCAGGTTACCTCGGGCCCCCGAGGCCGAGGTCCGGAAGGCCGCGGCGTGCCTCCGGGAGAGTGCAGCCCCCGCGCTCTGGGCGGGGGGTGGGGTCATTCGCTCAGGGGCCAGTGAGGAGCTTCGTGCCTTGGCCGAAACCCTTGGGGCGCCGGTGTTCACCACCTGCAACGGAAAGGGGGCAATTCCCGCGGACCATGACCTGGCGCTGGACTACTGGCTCCCGGCCGCCGATCATGGAGCGCCTCCTCGACAACGTCGGCGCCGCCATGATTTAGCACTGGACTGCCGGCTCCCGGCAGGACCGGCGGTGGATCTGCTGAACATGGCAGACCTCGTGCTGGCCGTGGGGACGCGCTTTACCGCCATGGCTACGGGTGGGTGGCGCATCGCCCTCCCACGCCTCTTGCAGGTTGACATCGACCCCAGCGAGATCGGCAAGAACTATCCGGTCGAGGTGGGGTTGGTGGGGGATGCCAAGATCGTCCTCCGGCAGATCCGCGAGGCGTTGGCGAAGGGAGGATTTGGCGAACGTCCGTCCCGCGCGGCCGACGTCGCTCGCGTCCGGGGTTTGGTGCACGCCGAGGCGGAGCATCGGTTTCCCGAGGCCCTGCGACTTCTGCAGGACGTCCGGGCGACCCTGGACCGGGATGCCATCGTGGTCTGCGACCTTACAACCTTGGCGACGCTGGGTCGGCGCTACTTTCCCGTGTACGAGCCGATGACCTTCCTTTGCCCCCTGGGGTTCGGGACGCTCGGCTACGCCTTCCCTGCGGCTCTGGGTGCCAAGGTCGGGCAACCCGAGCGTCAGGTGGTGGCGGTGTGTGGGGACGGGGGCTTCCTCTTCAACACCCAAGAGTTGGCGACAGCAGTCCAAGACCGGCTCAGCGTGGTGGTGCTTCTGATCAACGATGGAGGGTACGGGGCCTTCCGCGAATGGCAACGAAAGCACGGCAGCGGACGCGTCAAGGCCGTGGACCTCTTAACGCCGGACTTTATGCTCCTGGCACAGGCCTTTGGGGCAGTTGGAATGCGGGCCAAAGGGCTTGAGGATGTGGGACCCCTCTTGAAGGCCGCCTGCAAGGAGACCAGGCCAGTGATCCTCGAGGTTCCAGTCGCCCTGCAACATCCCGGATTCGGTTAGAGGCTTGGCGACGCAATTCAACGAGAAAGCGAGTGGCCTCCCTGCCTTCCAACGTTAGGAGATGGGGGAACTAGCGCCCGGGCCTTCATCTATGAGGGCAAGCTGGGGCTGGTGGCCTGAGGCGCGGCAATCGGGCAACTGGGCGATTCGGCGATCAGGTACGGATTGCCGGGTCGCCGGATTGCGGGGTTCCCTGAGAGGGGGGACCGAGGAGGAGGGAGTCCGATGGAGCTGCTGGCCAAGACCAAAGGGGAGGAGTTCCAGGACGCGGCCCTGCGACTCTTCCATATCGCGGCGGAGCATCTGAACCTGGATTCGGGTATCCGCGAGAAGCTCAAGTGGCCCAAGCGGGAACTGACCGTGCACTTCCCGGTGAAGATGGACGATGGGACCATCCAGGTCTTCGTCGGCTACCGGGTTCAGCACAA